>VAOX01018042.1_pt1 | contig 40974 bp, 45 predicted proteins | sample 3393891 | NCBI WGS metagenome assembly VAOX01 (sample SAMN08290429, study PRJNA428436) | hydrothermal vent metagenome | isolation source: Deep-sea hydrothermal vent chimney | place: Indian Ocean: Southwest Indian Ridge | depth 2822 m m
AAAGGCTTACAGTCAGCGGCTAACGCTTCTGCACCACCCTCATAGTTTCGAATACAAAACCAAATATCATAAGCATCTTTCTGTTTATCTCTACCAGCCAAAGCATAACCTTTCATCACTAAAGATGCAGCTGGTGTTGCCAGAAGAATTTTTACTTTATTTGGCCTACCATCTGCCATAACACCATCAATAGTTACTTCTTGATAATGCTTAAGAGCAAAACGGCCACCATCCATTAGTGGTGGATTATGTTTTTTCAGCATTGCATCATTAGGCATTAAAAGATCAATAATAATTGGTATTGGTTTCGTGCCATCTTTTAAATCAATAATACGTTGCAATTGAAAAGACATTAATCCTTCAGTGCCCCTCTGATAACTATGTGCCTCCAGCGCTTTCACCAGTTCAGCATATTCATACTCCCCTAAGTCTTCTGGGTTTAAATTCAAATCAATATCTAGAGTACCGATATGTTTCGGTTTGGCATTATCGGTGAATTTCGTTATTACCATTCACCGTCTCTGACTTCACGCACTATGCGTAGGATGGCGTTGTCGGGTAAATCTTTCATGTTTCTAATCAGTTCGGCAAATAACTGTGGACGTTGTCGAATAATGCTTTGTAATTCGCTCGACACTTTTCCGGCCATCGCCAGTAACAGATCCGGTTCTTGCACTAGCTCTTGAGCTAATCGCACTATGGTTTGCTCAGAAGGCGGTGCAACCTCACCACGTTCTACCTTACTTAAGTATGACGGCTCGACACCAATTCGTTGCGCGACCTGACGTACTGAAAAGCGGGAGTCCCTCGCTTTTAGCGCTTCTCGTGTTTCTCTGCAGTATTTTCCAAAACTCATGTGTACTTTATAGTACACAGTACACGAAGATGCAAGTACTATTTAACAACTATAAAGTATTTGTATATCTATCCGATATACAATATAGTTTCTTTAACATTAGATATTGGAGTATCACCATGTCACAGGCACCAACACGTACGGCTGCAATCAATTTGCGCGCTCTACACTCTCAACGTGATTTAATCGATAAAGCAGCCACGTTATCGGGCAGAAGTCGTTCAGATTTCATGCTTGAAATTGCTTGCCGTGAGGCTGAAAATATATTATTAGATCAAAATCTATTTAGACTCGATGACAATAGTTTTGATAAGTTCATGACAGCTTTTGAAAGCCCCGTAAAAGATAACCCGGCATTACTTAAATTATTATCCAGTAAAACACCGTGGGAATAACTGCTCCAAGTTCAATTACTGCTACACATAATGTTACAGATTTTGATTGTGGAGACAAAGCACTAAACGAATGGTTGCTGCGTCGTGCTACAAAAAACGAAACAACACGCGCCTCACGAACATTTGTTGTTTGTAATGACAATAACGTTATCGGCTATTATTCATTGGCTGTAGGTGCAGTTTCGAGAAAGGACTCCTCAGGCAAAGTACGACGCAACATGCCAGAACCAATCCCGATCATGGTATTGGCTCGATTGGCCGTCAATCTGAACTGGCAAAATAACGGAATAGGATCGGGTATGCTGAAAGATGCAATTCAACGAACAGTAATCGTTGCCGAGCAAGCGGGTATTCGCGCCCTACTTGTTCATGCCTTATCCGATAATGCAAAACAATTTTATGTTAGTAATGGTTTTTATGTATCACCGACCAATGACATGACATTAATGATTACAATTGATGACGCTAAAAATTGTTTAGTTTAGTAACAAATTTGATTGTTTTACCTATATTAACTTAACCCCATATGGCTGGATGGCTACTCTCATAAATATAACAATACTGTTATATAATATGACGAGTTAATTATGATACCCATCACCTCCGCCGAGATTCTTGTCAAAGTTCTACGCCGCTATCGTAAAGATTTGGGATTATCTCAAAGTGATGAGGGTAAGAAATTTAACTTTCCGCAAAAAACGGTGTCACGAATCGAGTCTGGCATTGCAACAATGTAGCTAGACATTTTATTTAAAAACATGTCCGCACTTGGTTTAGAAATACAGTTAGGGCCAAGAAATGAACTATCTGATGAGTCTCTGTGGTAATTACGAAATTATTTTTGAATTTTGTGGTCCCTTAGGTTGAGCAGGTTCAAAAATAGAGAAGTCAGAACCAGAGCCTATCGATCTAACTGTGAAATCGTTGTGAATCGTTTTTTCAGTTTCTTTCGCTAGTGTAAGAGAAGTGTCTTTGTTGTTTTTTTCAGGTTGTTGCGCATTGGTCAATTTATCCATAAATAATTCCTCTTCCATATAAGATATAAGGCAAGATACTAAAGCATAAAAAAAACCACATCAACTGATGCAGGTTTTTTAATATGGTGCGCCTGGAGCGATTCAAACGCAATTAATTTATTTTTGTCGGGCGTTCTGTGAAATTCTGGCATAAAAAAACCCACATCAACTGATGCAGGTTTTTTAATATGGTGCGCCTGGAGCGATTCGAACGCCCGACCCCTTAGTTCGTAGCCAAGTACTCTATCCAGCTGAGCTACAGGCGCATAAACGGATTATGCTGTTAACATCTTTTATTTCTTCTTTCTGTCTAGCGTGCTAGTTCAGGGTGCGAACTATACACTACTTTTAGCAATATAAGAATGGCGGAGAGCGAGGGATTCGAACCCTCGAACAAGTTACCCCGTTACGCCCTTAGCAGGGGCGCGCCTTCAGCCGCTCGGCCAGCTCTCCTCTCTTATTCTTGCTTAACACACTACTTCAAATAATTGATAAATCAACTGCTTGATATTTTAGCGCCCCGTAGTATAAACCATTCATCCAAAATACAAAACCCAGTGGTGGCTTACCACTGGGTTTTTTTACTATTTTTAGACTAATTTTTGACTTCAAATCAGAAATGTCCAATTTTCACAAAAAACTGGCTAAAATAATTGGCTTTGGATGGTGTTATTTATTTTGTTCTTTCTCGAGTTGGATTCGTTGGTAGATTTCTTCTCGATGAACCGAAATTTCTTTTGGTGCATTAACGCCAATACGAACTTGATTGCCTTTTACTCCTAGAACGGTAACCGTTACGTTATCGCCTATTACCAATGTTTCCCCTACTCGTCTCGTCAATATCAGCATGACTTCGTGCTCCTCACTAACCTAAATTTATCGTGCGTTCCATGGTATTCCATGTGTATACCTTCTTAATTACGACCAGTTCGTCTAAATCTTTAATTATTTTATTAGTTTTATATTAATTAAATAATTGTTCGTTTTTTAGACTTATTTGGACATAACCCACTTAATTACGTACTTACTGCTCTAAACCAAAAGCGCTGTGTAATGCCCGCACTCCTAGCTCAAGATATTTCTCGTCGACCACCACCGACACTTTAATTTCGGAGGTGGAGATCATCTTAATATTAATGCCTTCATTGGCAAATGTTTTAAACATCTTACCGGCTACACCAGCATGAGAGCGCATTCCAACTCCTACCAGTGAAATTTTTACTATTGTGTCATCTCCGACAACTTCACGCGCACCAAGTTCACCGGACACTCTATTAAGCACTTCAAATGCTTTTTTATACTCATTACGATGTACCGTAAAGGTAAAATCGGTTGTGCCATCGGCGGCAATATTTTGAATAATCATATCCACTTCAATATTTGCATCGCCTATAGGGCCTACAATTTCATAGGCTATTCCGGGGGTATCCGGTACGCCTAATACCGTTAATTTTGCTTCATCGCGATTAAACGCGATACCCGAAATTACCGGTTGTTCCATTTCGTCTTCCTCTAAACTTATCAGCGTTCCGGGTCCATCTTCAAAAGAAGATAACACGCGTAACGGGACGCTATATTTACCTGCAAACTCGACCGCACGTATCTGTAGTACTTTGGAGCCTAAACTTGCCATTTCAAGCATTTCTTCAAAAGTAATTCGATCTAATCGTTTTGCTTTTGGTTCAACTCGTGGGTCGGTAGTATATACTCCGTCCACGTCTGTATAAATTTGGCACTCATCGGCTTTTAATGCTGCTGCCATCGCGACAGCCGTGGTGTCCGAGCCACCTCGGCCTAATGTTGTTATATTACCGTGTTCATCCATACCTTGAAACCCGGCCACAATAACCACATTGCCATTTTTTATGTCACGCGCAACGTGCGTATCATCAATATCCAATATACGCGCCTTGGTATGCACGCCATCAGTTAATATTTTTACCTGCGAGCCGGTATAAGACTTTGCCGGACACGCTATGTGATTTAAGGCCATGCTCAATAACGCGATTGTTACCTGCTCGCCGGTTGACACCAAAACATCAAATTCACGAGCTTTGGGTTCATCCGTTATTTCATTGGCCATCGTTATCAGTCGGTTTGTTTCACCACTCATCGCGGATACCACAACCACAACGTCATCGCCATTATCACGGGTAGCTTTGACTCGTTGCGCGACGGCTAAAATTCGTTCGACTGTACCAACCGAGGTACCGCCGTATTTTTGTACTATTAATGCCATTTGCTTAAAATTTAGACATATTCCAATGAGTACTAATTAAACACTAAATTACACTATTTATTAAGTGGAAAAAAGGTTTTTATACCCAGATATAGCCATTATTCCTTATCTAATATCGATTTAATCCATTTTGGCACGGAGTCTAACGCACTATCCAGCTTAGTGGGATCATTTCCACCTGCCTGTGCCATGTCGGCTCGTCCACCACCTTTACCACCAACTTGTTCGGCTACCATTTTTACCAAATCACCGGCTTTAATAACACCGGTGTTATTGTCGGTGACACCCGCCACTAACGTAATTTTTTCACCATCAACTGTGGCAAGAATAACTGCGGCACTGCCGAGTTTATTTTTTACTTGGTCTAGCGTTGTGCGTAGCCCTTTTACATCCATATTGTCGAGTTTGACAGCCAACACTTTAACACCAGCAACATCAACTGCCTGACCGGCGATATCACTGCCTGCCGAACTGGCCAATTTATTTTTTAAACGTTCAATTTCTTTTTCGAGCTTACGATTACTATCGAGTATTTGAGTTACTTTTTTATCAACATCATCACGATTGGCTTTTAACAAACCAGCAATGTGCGTTAGTGTTGCTTCGCCTTCATTAATATAGTTCAAGGCTTTCTTTCCAGCAACCGCTTCTATTCGTCGAACACCGGCAGCAATGCCAGATTCTGACAAAATTTTAAACACACCAATATCACCCGTATGACTAACGTGAGTACCACCACAAAGCTCAACAGAAAAATCGCCCATGCGTAATACTCTAACCTTGTCACCGTACTTCTCGCCAAACAATGCCATTGCACCACTGGCCACGGCTTCATCTTGCGCCATTACCTTGGTTTCAACGACATGATTCGCTCGAATATGATCGTTAACCAAACTTTCAATTTCGTGTAACTGTTCAGTCGTTACGGCTTCAAAATGAGAAAAATCAAAACGTAAGCGTTTTAATGTTACTTCTGAGCCTTTTTGAGTTACGTGCTCACCCAATACCTGTCGTAATGCCGCGTGTAATAAATGGGTTGCCGAATGATTATAAGCAGTATCTTGTCGCGCTGTTGGATCAACTTTTAATTCTAATTTTTCACCAACACTGATGTCACCTTTGGTGACATTAACAATATGCGTAAACACATTGCCATTTTTTTGTGTATCTAGCACCTCTAGTGTAGCCGATGAATTTGTCATTGCACCAATATCACCAGCCTGTCCACCCGACTCAGCATAAAATGCGGTATGGTCAACTATCACTAAACCTTGTTGCCCGATACTTAACTTTTGAGTCATAGCACCGTCTAAAAATAACTGCGCTACTGTAGCATGATTGTTTAATTTATCGTAACCCACAAATTCAGTTTTACCGTCTAGCTGTAAATCGCTGCCATAGTCTATAGCAAACTTATTTGCACCTTTCGAGCGAGTTTGTTGTTGCTTCATTAACACCTCAAAGCCTGCCATATCAGTGCTTAAACCACGCTCGCGGGCAATATCGGCAGTAAGATCGCTTGGGAAGCCATAGGTGTCATAAAGCTTAAATATCGTTTCACCGGGTATTTTGTTATCTTTTAATTCAGCAATAGCTATTTCTAAAATGACCATGCCTTGATCCAGGGTTTTCGCAAAATCGTGCTCTTCTTTTTTTAACACTTTTTCGACAATGGCTTTTGATTTCTCAAGCTCAGGAAATGCGTCGGCCATTTCTTTGACTAAAGCCGGTACTATTTTATAGAAAAATGCATCACGCATCCCCAATTTGTGGCCATGACGAATAGCGCGTCTTATGATTCGACGTAACACATAGCCGCGTCCTTCATTTGACGGAATAATGCCATCGACAATTAAAAAACTACAGGCACGAATGTGATCCGCTATGACTCGAAGCGAATTATTGGTTAAATCGTCTACTTTAGTAATTTTTGCAATGTTATGAATTAAACGTTGGAACAAATCTATTTCATAATTATTATGCACGTGTTGCATAACCGCTGCTAAGCGTTCTAACCCCATGCCGGTATCAACGCTGGGTTTTGCTAATGGTTTCAGAGTTCCATCTTTAGCTCGATCGTACTGCATGAACACCAGATTCCAAATTTCGATGTAGCGATCGCCATCTTCATCTGGACTGCCCGGCGGACCACCGGCAACGTCTTCACCGTGATCATAAAAAATTTCAGTACACGGGCCACAAGGTCCGGTGTCACCCATTGACCAAAAATTATCTTTGGCGCCAATGCGAGTAACCCGGCTTGGATCAATGTTCATCTTTTTTAACCAAATGTCTTCGGCTTCAGAATCTTCATCAAATACCGTGACCCATAATTTGTCGACCGGAATTTTTAACACTTGCGTTAAAAATTCCCAAGCGTATTGTATAGCGTCTTCTTTGAAATAATCGCCAAAACTAAAATTGCCAAGCATTTCAAAAAAGGTATGATGCCGTGCGGTGTAGCCCACGTTTTCAAGATCGTTATGTTTGCCACCGGCACGCACGCAGCGTTGGGTTGAGACTGCTCGAACGTAAGGACGCGGATCAGTACCAATGAAGGTATCTTTAAATTGCACCATACCCGCATTGGTAAATAACAATGTTGGATCATTTCCTGGCACCAGTGGGCTAGAGGCCACAATGGTGTGATCTTTTGCTTCAAAAAATGATAAAAATGTCTGACGTAGTTCAGCGCTGCTTGTCATATCGTCTCGTGTAATTTAATTAAGAATGTTTGGAATAATTAAAGTTTGTAGGTTGTACCTAGCTTGTTACAATCCCTTTTATTATTCTGTAAGTCCTTGATTTACATTCTATTTCACTGAATAAATACAGAATTACTCTAGCTTTCGAGTTAATTCGTTATCAAATACTGGATATTACACGATTTTTATAGCAATGGCTAAATTCTAAAAACGAGATGTTTAAAAGTATTTCATTATGCAATGGCAGAATGATGTTTCAATAACACCGTAAGGGTTAATTTTGTCTTGTTATTAATAACAATGTTTAACTAAATAAATTAGGCATATGCTCGGCGCTATAACCCTTGTTTTGTAAAAACCGGGCTTGTCGCATTTTTTCATCATAGTCATCGGGAATGACACTGCCAAATTTCTTTTGGCGCGCTTGCTCGGCTAATTGCAACCAATCTACCTGACACGCTTTTAAACCCTCAAAGATAATACTGTCGTTTACGTCTTTTTGTAGTAATTCAGCCATGATTTTATTGGGTCCAGAGCAGCGATTGACACGCGATTTAATAAACATTTCGGTAAATCGTTCATCGCTCAACTTACCGCGTGCCACTAAATCATCCAGTGCGGTTGTGGCGCTGTCTGCATCATGCCCTTTTTGAACCAGTTTGAGGTGTAGCTCGTAATAACTGTGTTCGCGATTGACGAGCAAGCGCACCGCATGATGCCTTGCTTCGTTTACCGGATCGACTTCCGTGTCAAATAAGCTTGATTGCTTATGAAATTGTGCATCCCTGGCCATTACAATTTACGCCTTTGCTTTTGATTTCGTTTTTGCAGGTTCAATATCGATGACTACTTCGTTATCTTCCATTTTAGGTGCATCAACATCGTCTTTTTTCTCTTCGGGTTTCTTTTTTGCTTCTTCGGCTGATTCTAGTAACTTGGCACGCACTTGTTCTTCAATATCGATTTCAATATCGGGATTGTCTTTTAAGAACTGACGTGCGTTGTCTTTACCCTGTCCAATACGTTCACCATTATAGCTATACCAAGAACCGGCTTTATCAACAATGCCTTCACTCACGCCCATGTCAATCACCTCACCTTGGTGAGAAATACCTTCGCCATAAATAATATCGAATATGACTTGTTTAAACGGCGGCGCCACTTTATTTTTAACCACTTTCACTCGGGTCTCGTTACCTAAAATCTCATCGCCTTTTTTAATAGCGCCAATACGTCGAATGTCGAGTCGCACCGAGGCATAGAACTTTAACGCATTACCACCCGTGGTTGTTTCTGGATTACCAAACATCACCCCAATTTTTATTCGAATTTGGTTAATAAAGATCACCATGGTATTCGAGCGTTTGATGTTACCGGTTAACTTACGCAATGCTTGTGACATTAAACGTGCTTGCAAGCCAACGTGGTGATCACCCATATCACCTTCAATCTCAGCCTTTGGCGTTAATGCCGCCACCGAATCGATAACAATAATGTCCACCGCACCAGAACGAACCAACATGTCGGTTATTTCTAATGCTTGCTCCCCCGTATCGGGCTGAGACACTAATAAATCATCAATATTAACACCCAGTTTTTCGGCGTAAATAGGATCAAGCGCGTGTTCAGCATCAACAAATGCGGCTGTGCCACCGGCTTTTTGACATTCGGCAATCACGTGTAAGGTTAATGTGGTTTTACCGGATGACTCTGGGCCATAAATTTCGGTCACCCGGCCTTTCGGTAGACCACCTATTCCAAGTGCAACGTCTAAACCCAGTGAGCCGGTTGAGATTACTTCGATATCACGCGAGGCACTGGAGTCGCCCATGCGCATCACGGAACCTTTTCCGAATTGTTTTTCAATTTGAGATAACGCGCTTGCAAGTGCTTTGCTTTTTTGATCTTCGGCCATGATGTTATTCCTTCCGGTTAGTTGTTCGTTATTGTTGTTAAATTAATTTTTTGTTTTAAATTCTAAATAGTGCTGATGTTGGAACTATAGGTGATAGATTTATCTATGTCAATACTTTTTACCACCTAGCTACTTTGTACGTATAAATACTTTTTACTTGGCAATACTTTATATCAGGTCGGTGTAATTACTTGTATAATAGAAAGATACACACTACCGATGGAATTAGACTATGGTGACACTAGCTAAGATGGCCAATGAAGTTAAATGGGCCACCAGACAGCGATATCAATATATTGAAGTAATGGCCTTCTACACGGGTGTGGTTACTCGTAAAGATGTCGCGCGGACCTTTGGTATCTCCGATGCTGCAGCAACCAAAGATTTGAAGGCCTATGGCCTAGTCGCACCTGATAACCTTATTTATAAACAAAATGTATTTGGCTTTGTGCCGAGTAATACCTTTGTTGAAATGTTTGCCGACTTGTCTCCGCACACCGTGTTATCAATGTTTGCCGCAAACTTGGCCGTTCGTGGTAATCCTGATAATGTCATTAAGTCCTCACCTGAGTCCGATATCGCGTCATCGCAACAGTGGATTTATGGTGTCTCGGTAGACCAACTGCCGTTACCGATTCGCTTGCCCAATAAAACCATCTGCGGTCAGTTAGTTCGCGCTATAAAAAATAAACAAAAACTGCAAATACGTTATTTATCACTGTCGGATAAAACCGAACTAGAGGATGAGTTACAATCCAATAGCAACAACTACCGAATTATTGAACCGCATTCATTAGTTGATAATGGCCTACGCTGGCATGTTCGGGCTTACAATGAAGAGAGTTATGATTTTCGAGATTTTGTGTTATCTCGAATTATTGATGCACAATTAATTGATGCTAATGCTGAGTCGAGCGCTAAATACGATGACGATTGGAGTGAGTATGTAAGCTTAAAATTAAAACCGCACCCAAAGCTCAGCTTACAAAAACAAAAAAGTCTACTGTATGATTTTAATATTTCTGGCAACGATGGCATTGAGTTATCGGTACGCCGAGCCTTGGTGGCTTATACCCTGCAACGACTCTCGGTAGACACCACAATTGATCATTGCTTAAACCCCAATTCATTTCAATTGGTTTTGAACAATCGAGAAGACATTGAGTGGTTTGCAGGTTGGTCGTTTCTGTAATATTTGTGCGGCTGATAATAGCGTTGTTTATTGCAAATTAAACCACTGAATCCGAATCAATAATATTAATTAACCCAATTAAAGCCTGCAACACAGCCTGAGCCCGAACCGCTTTTCGGTCACCGTTAAACATCTGTTTTTTGGTGCTGACTACGGTGGTTTTGTCATTTTTAATACGGCTAAATGCAAACCAGACTAAACCTACGGGTTTATTGGCAGTGCCGCCATCTGGGCCAGCAATGCCACTAATCGCAACCGCTAGAGTCGCATTTGAATGCTGTAACACACCCTCGACCATTTCGCTAACAACGGCTTCACTCACGGCACCGTGTGCTTTCAAGGTTTTTTCTTGTACAGAAATCATACTTTGTTTGGCAGAATTGCTATAAGTGACAAAACTGCAGTCAAACCAAGCTGAACTGCCTACAATGTCAGTCACTACTTTAGCTAACCAACCTCCAGTACACGATTCGGCCGCAGCCAGTACAATCCCATGCTCCAGACATTTAACTGCTAACTGATTGGCAATACTGACAATCTTTTCATCGGTTTTATCCATTTCACAAATTCGGTAATTATTAGTCATTTTGGCTGTGTGCTAGAATAACGCAGGAAAAAAATAAATAAAGAACTAAAATTAGGCTATTGTCATTAATGGCACATCCTTTCAGTACTGCTTATTTTTTTTATCATTAATTGAATAGAATTTTACAGTAATGCAAATTCAGAGCACTTCTACAGCCTCTGCATTGGTCCAACATCGGTCAACTGGATCAACTAGAGATGACACTACAAATGGGATTAATCCTGTTAATGCAAGTGCGCGTGATAAACAATCTGAAAACCGTCAACCAGCGGCTCAACCAGTGCCTGCTGTCGATGCAGCTAACAAACTTCAAACAATCCCTAATTTGCACATCCAACGTGTAACTGCCACAAAATCCACACAGAATGATGTCCTTGCGAGTAGCACTCATAGCGCTAAACGGGCAGTTCAGGCTTTTCAGCAAGTTGATTTAATGAGTCAGCCAGAATTAATGCCGCGTATCGATACGCAGGTTTAAACTGTTAATTAGTATTTAGTGAATATAATAAAGTCTTGAAGGATTTCTATTAATAAAGAACGTTTAAAAAATCTGGAACTGCACTGACACAGCGGCTATAAATTACGGTGTCTAGTCTAGTTATCGTATACTTCTCGAATAACCGCGCCAATTTCAAAACCCTCGCCACGGCGTTGTTTTTCAACTCGGACAACTTTGACTTTGGCGTGAAAAGGAGGGGTTGCTCCAGCTTGAGGTTTGATTTTAACTTCTAACATTGAATCAGTAACTAATTCACGTTCGGAAATAAACAATAACCCTCGGCCGCTTAAATTTTTAGCCGTACCAACTTCTTCCTGGCCTTTATTAGGCTCAATATAGGTTAATTCACAATCGACTGTTACTCGAATAAAATCACGCTTCTCATCGTACTCACGAACCATTCCACACTCCCACGCTTGCTATGGTTTTACACTATCATTACTGTTATCTTTATTATTTTATATCAATAACAATAGCTTAATTGTAGGCTAGATAACGATAAATTTGCTATTTTTTAAGCAAATAAACAAAAAAAACTGATTTGAGTAAAATGCTAATCAGAACAAGTTTATTTTTGTTAAAATTGAGTTTATTAAGAGCATACTTAAAAATAGAGCAATAGATTCCATCCAATACGTTACATTGACTTTTTAAAATGCACCGACGTATCTGATAAAAAAGATTAACTGAGCGGTAATCACTTGAAAATTTCTTTATTTATAAAAAAACCAACTACGATACCGCTTAATTTATGCCGCTCTATGATATTGAGAGATGGTTCTTTGTTTGATTTTAGTGGATGAGGTTCCCTGATGGTAACTCACTTGAACGATGGATTTACCTCGGGATTTTAAAAAAGTCTCAACATCAATATTGTGTGGCTGCCTGCCCCAATCTTCACCAATCACGAAAATATCAACATCTAATTCCTTGCAGGCAGTAGCATATTCCAATTCATAATAAGGTTGTACAATGTCAACACAGCGTAATGCTTTTAACATTTGCATTCTTTCCTTAAGCGGCACGACCGGCACATTCGGTTTATAACTAGCAACGACTTCATCGGACGCAACCCCAACAGCTACTCGACTACCTAAGGATTGGCAATACTCAAGTAAGGCCAGATGCCCAACGTGTAATAAATCCCATGTACCAACTGTGTAAACAAGCATTGATTCTACTCTCCGATTAAGTGACGTGCTAGTATAGCAGATTCTTGTGCGTTAACTGATGCTCATTAAAAAAATAAGACAAGCTGATGACAATAAGAAGTCACCACTATCCTATCCCGTTTAAAGGTAACTTAATGACCGAAAATAACATAGAAATCAAAAAATTACAGCCTAATACCATTCTCTCCTACGCTAAAGACCTGCCTAATATTTTCTCACTGTCCGGCCTGGCCTGTACTATTGCAGCCATTTATTTCAGCTTAACCGGTCTATATGCTGCGGCCATGATCGGCATGGTATGGGCGGTTGCATTTGATTGGGCTGATGGTCTCGTTGCACGTAGAATGAAAGGCCGTACGGGTGATGACAGCACTTTTGGTGGTCAACTCGATGTATTAATTGATATTGTAAGCTATGGGGTGACCCCTGCCATTGTGCTAATGAGTTATGGAAATTTTGAACTAATTTATCTGCCCGGCGCATTTTTGATGGTGGCCGCGAGCGCATTACGATTGAGTTATTTTAGTACCTTCGGTCTGGCAGACGGCAAAAGCTATATTGGGCTGGCTCTGGATAACAACAGTCTCATTTTGGTTGCTATCTTTTTATTAGAAGGTACTATGAACCAAAGTGCGTTTGCAGTGCTGCTTTATGTCTCCAGCATTGGTCTGGCTGCCTTGAATGTATCTCAGATTAAAACGCCCAAGCTTTCAGGCAATCCTGTTAATGTGTTCATCCTTGCTGCTTATACGCTGATCATTACGGCGATATACAGCTGGAAATTGATATAGGAAATTATTCATAATGGCGACACTCTATTTTTAATCCAATTTAACTCCAGTCGCTCAATACAACCTTACCAATTGTATTGCCCTGCTCCATCAATGCATGTGCTTTGCGACAATTTTCAGCATTAATGGGACGCAATACAGTATTAGCGGTGGTGACCAGCACACCGTCATTAATGAGTTCAGATACGGTATTCAATAATCGTTGTTGTTCTATCATGTCAGGCGTTTGATACAGGGCACGAGTAAACATAAACTCCCATACAAAGGTGGCGCTTTTACTTTTTAATAAAGAAAGGTCGACATTTGACGTATCAACAATAGAGCATATCTTCCCTTGAGGCTTGATGACCTTTGCCATCGCGGACCAATGTTGATCGGTATTATTAAGGCAGAGAATATAATCCACCAACGGGGTATCGATTGCGGCCAGTTCATCAGCTACAGACTGATGATGATCAATAACATGATCTGCTCCTCGATCTAAACACCATTGTTTGGATTCAGCTCGAGAAGCGGTCGCAATCACGGTTAATTTTGCCAAATGCTTAGCCAGCTGAATTGCAATTGACCCCACGCCACCCGCTCCACCAATTATCAAAATTGATTTACCGCTATCGGTACCTTGTGCAGAAACGTGTAAACGTTCAAATAAAGCTTCCCATGCGGTAATACTGGTTAGCGGTAGCGCGGCTGCTTCAACAAATGAAAGTGATGCGGGTTTTCTGCCTACAATCCGTTCATCGACCAACTGAAATTCACAATTTGATCCCGAGCGTGTAATATCACCGGCATAGTAAACTTGATCGCCCACAGCATAGTGCTCAACCTGTTGGCCGATGGCGACTACTTCTCCTGCTGCATCCCAACCTAAAATACGGGGAGATGATTCTATCTGATCCTTTGGAGCACGGATTTTAGTATCCACCGGATTCACCGAAATAGCATTCACCTTCACTAACAAATCATGATCACTAGCTTCAGGTGTTGGACAGTTAAAATCTTGAAGACTGTCTTTATCTTCGATAGGCAAGTATTGGGTTAAACCAACGGCTTTCATGAACGACTCCTAATTAATTATATAATAGAATTAATTATACAGACTTTAGCCGCGAACAGTGTCTATCTATTAATTGCTCTTCAAGCAACAGGTTATCGGTCACTGGCTTGTTGTAATTTTGAATGCCCAGTAATTCACAAATAACACCGCAAATTTCAATTTGTTTTGGTGTGCAACTCTGTTGATGCGAGAAACGTTTGCCAATCACAAAAAAAGGAATGTCTCGTTCTTTAGAAAGAGTCCCACCATGACTTTTATCATCATTCATGCCGTGGTCAGCCGTAATCAGAATCTGATAGCCTTCATCGAGCCACCTGGGCAAATATTTAGATAATTCACTGTCTGAATTACGTACCGTATTACGATAATGTGAACTATCAATGCCGGCTTTATGTCCCGCGTTATCAATATTCATCGGGTGTATCAACAAAAAATCCGGATTATACCGAAGCCTTAAGGATTCTGCATCGAGGTATACATAACTATCGGCGTAGTGTTCTCCATGATAAAAACAACCATACTGAATTAACTGCTCTGGATCTTGAGTATGGCGATCACGCACGGCATTATAAGGGCTACGGTTATAGAGTTCACTATACCAATGGAATGCTGCCGCAGCGGTAGTTAACCCAGTACTACGTGCTAAACTGAACACGCTTTGTTGATTGGAGTTACGTGCCACCTGATTATTTACAATACCACTTAGTGCCGGGGTAACACCGGTGAGTATTGTTTCATATAGTGGGCGAGACATAGACGGCAATTCACACTGCATCTTATAAGCGGTAGCGATTCCCTGTTCGTTAAGAGCTTGAAGAAACCCCATGCACTGTTTTGCAGCGTCATACGCTAAGCCATCGAGTACTACCAATATTGTTTTATTAACCATAATTTTTCTACAATAATTATTAATGCTGAGTTTATAATTACTGTAGTTGATAAATAAGTCTGAATTGCGACAGTCCTATGACTTTTTTGTGAATAGATCACAATTGCTGATAAAAAATACAGATTCATCAAAAGTAAAACAAAACGACACACACCTAAATTCCAATCTAGCGATAACAGACGAACCGTCAGAATATCTACCCTGTTTCGTTCGCTGTTATAAAACACATCCTTTTCCAGATTAATTGATCGCTCTAAGATATAATTGTCTTTTTTCTGAAAATTCTATGACTGTTTCAAAATAAAAAATAAAAAATAAACTTTATATTTATTATACACTTATAAGAATAAAATGTAGATTTATGAATAATACAACAGAACAACACACCCCAATGATGCAGCAATATTTGCGCATTAAATCCGAGCACCCCAATAATTTATTATTTTATAGAATGGGCGACTTTTACGAGTTATTTTTTGATGATGCCAAAAAAGCCTCAAAGTTATTAGACATCACGCTGACTGCACGTGGTAAAACCGCTAACGAGCCCATCCCGATGGCTGGAATTCCATACCATGCCGCTGATAATTATTTAGCAAAATTAATCAAACAAGGTGTCTCTGTTGCAATCTGTGAACAAATTGGTGATCCCGCGACCAGCAAAGGGCCAGTAGAAAGAAAAGTGGTTCGGGTTTTAACACCCGGTACCATCACCGAGGAAGCATTACTCAGCAGTAACCAGGAATGCTTGTTAACAGCATTACATCAAAATAAAACCAGTTATGGCTTGGCCTCGATTGAGCTTAGTACCGGTCGCCTTAGTATCATGGAATGTAATTCGGAGAACGAAGTCATTGCGGAGTTTGAACGAATTAAACCGTCTGAATTAATTTTGCAACAGGATACCAAAATAGCATTACCCGATTATTTAGAAATACCCACCAATATTGTTAGTGCAAATTACTTTAGTAATAAAAATTCGGAACAGTTATTACAACATTATTTTTCAGAGCACAATATTGATATATCCAGTTTAGATAATACGACACATTCAAAATTAGCCATTGGTGCATTACTCAAATTTTTAAAAGAAGCCCATTATGAACAATTAACGCATATCCGTTCAATTAAACTCGATGGTATCAATGATGTTATTCGTCTTGATAGCACCACCAGACGAAACCTGGAACTTGAAACCAGCATTAACGGTTCAGATAAAAATACATTATTTCATGTCATTAATAATACCGTCACACCGATGGGTGCGCGTTTACTTCGACGTTGGTTAAGCCGACCATTACGTGATAAAAATACAATAACATTGCGCCATAATGCCATTAATTCACTAATTAAAGATTATCAGTTTGAACAAATTACACCATTACTCAAAGGCATTGGTGATCTCGAACGCATATTAACAAGAATTGCATTTAAGTCTGCTCGACCAAGAGATTTAACGCGCTTATCACACGCACTTACTCGATTACCTGAAATCCAAACAAAAATATCAAGCATTACAAATAACAAAACTGAAAATGCCACACTGCTAATTAAAGTAGCAAAACAAATAAATGAATTTCCTGACATAGTTTCGTTATTACAAAAAGCCTTAATAGAAGAACCACCATTACTAATTCGCGATGGTGGTGTTATCGCCACTGGTTATGATGCGCAATTAGATGAGTTCCGACAGCTCAGTCAAAATGCCAGTGATATCCTAATCAAAATTGAAACAGAGCAACGTGCAGCAACGGGAATCTCAACCTTAAAAGTTGGCTTTAATAAAGTGCACGGTTATTTTATTGAAGTCAGCCGTGCTCAAAGCGCAAACGTACCCGACTTTTACCAACGACGACAAACCTTAAAAAATGCCGAACGGTACATTATTCCTGAATTAAAAAAACATGAAGATAAAGTTTTAAGTGCCGGTGAACGGGCTTTGGCTCGCGAAAAATATTTATACGATGAGCTGTTAACAAAATTAAATGTCGATTTAAATTTATTACAAGCTTGCACTGATGGCTTAGCCGAGCTTGATGTTTTAACCAATCTATCGGAGCGAGCCGATCACTTACAATTAAGCTGTCCAAGTTTTACCTCAACAACACAAATTGAGATAAAAGCGGGTCGTCACCTAGTTATCGAACAAGCGCAACAAGTACCATTTACCGCAAATGATACTTTTTTGTCTGCTCAGCACAGCATGAACATTATTACTGGACCCAATATGGGCGGTAAATCGACCTATATGCGCCAAACAGCACTCATTGTCATTTTAGCTTACATGGGTAGTTTTGTGCCCGCAAAAAAAGCGGTGCTGGGCCCTGTCGACCAAATTTTTACTCGAATTGGTGCTTCTGATGATCTTGCCAGTGGTCGCTCTACATTCATGGTTGAAATGACTGAAACGGCTGATATCTTAAAAAACGCGTCTAACACCAGTTTAGTATTAATGGATGAAATTGGCCGAGGCACCAGTACTTACGATGGCCTTGCATTGGCTTGGGCAACCGCTGTATCCATTTTGAAAAACAGTAATGCCATGACATTATTTGCAACCCATTACTTTGAATTAACGAAAATTCCTGAACAATTTAAAAGCTGTATTAATATTCATTTAGGCGCGAAAGAAATAGGCAATAAAATTATATTTCAACATGAGTTACATCAAGGCGCAGCCAATAAAAGTTATGGTATTCATGTTGCTAGTTTAGCCGGTGTACCAGACGATGTTATTAAACTTGCTCAGCAACGCTTACAGGAACTTGAGGCAAAAGACAGTTCGTTGAATTCTAACTCAAACCAACCTACACTGGATTTATTCAGTAATTTAGTTGAATCGAATCAGAGCTCCGCTGGACAGGTATCAGAAAACAATAAGCAACAGCGACAGCTTGCCGATGCAGTAAACGAAATCAACCCCGATTTACTAACGCCTCGAGAAGCCCTAGAGCAACTGTATAATTTGAAAAATATTTTAAATGATTGAAAATGATACTCGCATCAAAATCAAATTCCCTTTAAAATAGCCCCTGCCCTAATTTGCTCAGTTTTCGCTATTATTGTATTAGGGTTTTACTTTAATTTAGGAGTTTTCAATGACTTATGTAGTAACCGATAATTGTATTAAATGTAAATATACCGATTGTGTTGAAGTGTGCCCTGTCGATTGTTTTCATGTAGGCCCCAATTTTTTGGTTATCGATCCTGAAGAGTGCATTGATTGTACTTTATGTGTTCCTGAATGCCCTGCTGAAGCCATTTTTGCAGAAGACGATGTCCCTGAAGATATGCAGCATTTCTTTGACTTAAATGAAGAGTTATCGCGCAAATGGCCGGTGATCACTGAACAAATTGCAGCCCCACAAGATGCTGAACAATGGGACGGCACCAAAGACAAACTAAAATACCTAGAGTACTAATAAAAAAACACCGCTAAGCTCTAAAGCTTAACGGTGTTTTGACTAAATAAAATCTAAAATTAAATCTTTTTGTTTAATAACTCAAGTAACTTTGGCGCTGGCACATAACCCGGAACCATTCGACCATCATCAAGTATTAAATTAGGCGTGCCATTCACTCCTAACTTTTCACCCAACAACATATGACTTTTAACGGGGTCATCGCATTTTTCACTGGTCACAGTTTGATTTTGTTTGGCTGTGGTAATGGCTTTATTTCTATCTTTAGCACACCAGACATTTACCGCTTTAACATACGAAGGACTATTAATTCCAGCTCGTGGATATGCAAGGTAACGCACTTTAATTCCTAAATCAGTATAGGTCTTAATTTCACTGTGCAATTTTTTACAATAGCCACAATCAATATCGGTAAAAACGGTGATAGTGTGTTTAGTTTCTTTCTTAGGTGCAAATATAATCATACTTGCTTCATCAATGTTATCAACAATTGAGAGTCGCGCTTTATCGCGAACCGGAGTCGTTAAATTTTTACCGGTTGTACGGTCAACAATATCACCATAAAAAAGTAACTTAGCATCACGACTAACATACAGTACTTGAGGTCCTGCAGTAACTTGATATAAGCCCGGTATTGAACTTGGTATAATATTGGCAGAATCTATGCCAGGAAGTTTAGCTGCAATTTCTGTCGCTGCAGTTTTATCCGCATCGGATAATTTACTCGTTTCAGCTGCACCAACATTAGCGGCGAAGACGATGGGAAGTAGTGTCACAATGACACTAAATAGTCGATAAGTAGTTAATTTCACAAGCTATTCCTGATTATAGTCAAATTGTATTAAGTAGTTTACTAGTATAAAGGTAATTGACCACCAATCAGTTAAAAAATTCATTAATTGTGAAATTAATTTGTAATGAATAAAACCACAAATAATTTAGGAACGCAAGAATTTGAAATAAGAGTTATTCCGTGCTGTTTAACGAGGATTAATAGCAGACGATACAATTATCATCTGCTAATAATTAAATGACTTTTAATGTTGGCTAACCGCGAGGATGCTGTTCCTCGTGTATTTTTTTCAAGCGCTCTTGAGCTACATGGGTGTAAATTTGTGTTGTTGATAAGTCACTATGACCGAGCAACATTTGGACTACACGTAAGTCAGCACCATTGTTTAAAAGATGTGTTGCAAACGCATGACGTAGTGTGTGTGGAGATAAATGTTTAGAGATTCCAACTAAATTCGCATAACGTTTAATAATGTGCCAAAAAGCTTGGCGAGTCATGCCTTGTTTTCTGTGTGTTAAAAATAACGCATCGCTATCCGAATCTTGTAATAAAGATTTTCGTGTACCATTGATATACTCTTCTAACCAATTAATGGCTTCTTCGCCTAACGGTACAAGGCGTTCTTTATTGCCTTTACCATTTATGTGAATAATACCCATTTTTAAATTTAATTGGCTTAACTCCAGCTGTACCAGCTCTGATACACGAAGCCCACTAGCGTATAACACTTCAAGCATGCAGCGATCACGCATACCGAGCACTGTTTTTACATCTGGGGCATTTAATAATTTTTCAACGTCTCCTTCAGATAAAACTTTGGGTAAACTTCTTCCAAGTTTTGGAGCATGGATTAATGTGGTTGGATCATCATCACGAGTTCCCTCTTTACAAAGGTAACCATAAAAACGTCTTAATGTGGATAATCGTCGGGCTGTACTGCGAGGACTTGCATTGCTTTCAACATAAATAGCGAGATAGTTAGTAATATCATCTTGTCCAGCATGCAACAAGGCTAAATTATTTTGGTCGAGCCAATTATGAAAACGTTCCATATCACTTCGATATGCATCTATAGTGTTATTGCTAAGCCCACGTTCAACCCATAGTGTATCTAAAAATTGTTCGATCACTTTCATTATAATTTTCCTTCTTTAATTATTAAACAACATGTACATGGTTTTATCACCATTTTGTGAGCATGCTGTCCTATTCCATTAACTTAACCACATTATCATCAAGGCCACTATTTATGATTAATACTACACCATAAACATTGGATTAAACTTAACGCGACTAACTGTAAAATTCAACTAAATGAACTTCATATTATTAGCATTAAGTTTAGTGACTATTTGGTATTAAGTATTAGCCTATCCAAATGAAATACGCTTAAAACGAGAACGAGCCCGCATTTGGCAAAATATTCCAGTCAGGTTATGTTTAAAATTAAATTTATAAAAATGTGTTGCTTTAGATAAGTATCTTATTATTTGTTGCTCAATTGTATCTGAGTAAGGAGAGACATAAGGTTTAGCCCACGTTTGTTTTAAAAACATTAAGCTAATAAGTTGATATTCTTGAGCTTTTACATCAATGTTCCTAATGATGTTGAAAGCCAAGACTGCTAAGTACGTATGGAACATTTACTTACTATCCTTATAAGTCTTTTCTTATACTAACGATATAATTGCATGTTATTATACTGTGATGCAACTACTAAGTTTAGTATTAATTACTCAGACTAAGAATTAGTTTTAACATAGTGTAATTATTGTTCATTTTTTGTATTTCTTTTAAAATCAGGTCACTCGCTTTTACATTCTTTTATTTTGTATCAATAATCGCAGACATAAAAAAACGAATATACCAATTAAGATATACCCGTTTTATAAATTAAGTCAAGCGATGCTTAATTAAAAAGTAAGTGTTAACCTAATTTCTCTTTAATTCGAGCTGCTTTACCTTGTAACTCACGAAGGTAATATAATTTTGCTCGTCGAACGTCGCCACGACGTTTAACTTTGATATCACCAATGATTGGACTATGAGTTTGAAATACTCGCTCAACACCCTCACCGTGTGAGATTTTTCGTAGTGTAAATGAGGAGTTTAGACCTCGGTTTTTAATGGCGATTACAACACCTTCAAAAGCCTGTAACCGTTCCCGATCACCCTCTTTTACTTTAACTTGAACAACAAGAGTATCACCTGGACTAAACTCAGGCACATCTGTTTTTAACTGTTCTGCTTCTAACTCTTTAATAATGTTGCTCATAATGAAGACTCCAAATACCCAAAATTAAGTTGCTATGCGATAAGATAGCCAATAATGCCGCGATATTATATACGAATAGTATTAAATATGATAATGCCAAACCAGTGAAAAACGCGGATATATGAAAATATTTTGAATAAATTCAAAATTAATAGTCAATAATCCAATTCGAGAAATTTATTGGGTTATAACCACACCACTCAGGCAATTTTACATTCATAATAAACAATGCTCATAAATTACTCAACATCGTTTTCGTGTATAAACTCGGATAGTAATAATTGCTGCTCTTGATCTAAATCGAGCTCTTGCAGTAAATCAGGTCGACGTAGCCAGGTGCGCCCTAAGGCTTGTTTTTGACGCCAACGTAAAATTGCCTGATGATTGCCACTTAATAAGACATTGGGCACTGATTCACCATCTAATTCTTCTGGACGCGTAAACTGCGGATAATCCAGTAAACCACCCATAAAATCTTGGCTGAATGAATCTGATTTCGCTGAATCAGCATGCCCTAGTGCATTTGGTAATAAACGAATGATACCGTCGATTATCGCCATAGCCGGTAATTCACCGCCACTCAGTACATAATCACCAATCGACCATTCTTCATCGACTTCAGCGGTAATAACACGTTCGTCAACACCTTCATACCGCCCACAAACAAATATAAGCTCTTGTTTATGAGAGAATTCACGTAATGCACGCTGATCAAGTCTACGCCCCTGTGGTGATAAATAGATTACTCGAGCACCTTTACTCGCATTTTGCCGAGCATCGCGAATCGCCTCGCGTAATGGTCCTGCCATTAATACCATACCGGGACCACCACCATAAGGACGGTCGTCGACAGTGCGGTGTCTATCTTGGGTAAAATCACGGGGGTTAGTAAAGGTGATGTCAACGATACCATTGTGGCTTGCTTTACCAGTAATACCAAAATCGGTAATCGCGCGAAACATTTCAGGAAATAAAGTCACTATATTAATTTTCATTAAAACACTCTATCAATTTCCAAATGAATTTAAAACTCGGGATCCCAATCAACAACAATCGCTCCAGAAACTAAATCGATTTTTGTGACAACCTCGGGTCGAATAAAGGGCACCAGTCGGGTTTTGGTTTTACCTGCAACAAGCTCTTCCACCACCAATACATCATTGGCACCGGTTTCGAGTAAATCGGCGATTTTGCCTAATTTTATACCGTCGATCGTAGTCACGCTTAAGCCAATTAAATCATGCCAATAATATTCATCGCTTGCTTGTGCCGGCAACTGCTCATGTAAAATAGCGATGGGAATATTTTTTAAGCTTTCTGCTGCTGTGCGGTCGTGGCAAGCGGGTAACAAAGCGACTACTCCTTTACCGTGTTTGCGTATTTGTTCAAGCTTAACTAATTGATATTTTTCATCTTGTTGATGAAAACCAGGTTGAATATACCACGGAGAATAGTCAATTATATTGGTTTTAGGTTGGGTGTAGGAAATTATATTGACCCAACCTTTCAGACCATAGGCCGAGCCTATATGACCAACTTTTATATACTGTGGGAGATTGATATCAGACATTAACGCAACTAGATGATGCTAGCAGGTTTGATAATGGAATGGGGAGGCAGAAACCTACCCCAACTATCCAATTAAGCAGCCGCTTTTTTAGCAGCGTCTTTAAGAAGTTTTGCTACACGATCAGACGTTTGGGCACCATTGGCTATCCAATATTCAATGCGATCCTGTTTTAATTCCAAGCCAGTTTCACCGCCCTGCGCTCTAGGATTGTAATATCCAACACGTTCGATATAACGACCGTCACGAGCATTACGGCTGTCCGCAACAACAATTTGATAAAATGGACGTTTTTTCGCGCCGCCAAGAGATAATCGGATTGTGACCATTATTAATGTAAGCCTCTAAAATTTAAGTTTTTAAGTTTTGTATGTGTAGCTAGAATCTTGGCTGTGGTAATTCATTTAAATTCCACGAGCTATCATGCTGAATCGGGCATTTTACCTGATTTTTTTCAAATGTGAAGTTAAATCTAACTAATATTATAAAAATCTTATCAATTTAGTGCTACATCATGCCTGGTGGCATTTTTCCTGCCATACCACGCATCATATTTTTTAAGCCACCTTTAGACATTTTCTTCATCATTTTTTGCATTTGTTTAAATTGCTTCAGTAAACGATTGACATCTTGAATCTGAGTGCCCGAACCATTCGCAATTCGTCGTTTACGAGAGCCCTTGATAACATCTGGAAAACGCCGTTCTTTTAAGGTCATCGAATTTATAATGGCTTCTAGTTGCACGAGCTGTTTATCGTTCACTTTATCTTTCATTCCGGCCATCTTACCAGACATCCCCGGTAGCTTATCCACTAAGCCAGCCATTCCGCCCATGTTACGCATTTGATTTAGTTGATCCTTAAAATCACCTAAATCGAAGCCTTTACCTTTTTTGATTTTGTTTGCTAATTTTAATGCTTGATCTTGATCGACATTTTTTTGAACATCTTCAACCAGACTAACGATATCACCCATACCGAGTATGCGATTGGCAACGCGATCAGGATAAAAAGCTTGAAGCGCATCAATTTTTTCACCGACACCCATAAACTTAATCGGTACACCCGTAATTTGGCGAATCGATAAGGCCGCACCACCACGAGCATCACCGTCGGTTTTGGTTAAGACCACCCCCGTTAACGGTAATGCATCATTAAATGCCTTAGCAGTAATCGCGGCATCTTGACCGGTCATGCTATCCACCACAAACAAGGTTTCTTGAGGTTCACAGACTGCATGCAGTTCGCGTATTTCAGACATCATCTCATCATCTATATGCAAGCGACCTGCAGTATCAATGATAACAACATCATTATTTTTAATCTTTGCTTCTTTTAATGCTTTTTTAGCAATCTCGACTGGGCTGTGTTTGGAATTGCTGTCAAAGGTATCAACGTTGATTTCTTTACCTAATATAGCTAATTGCTCTATCGCGGCAGGTCGATACACATCGACACTAACCATCAATACATTTTTTTTATGTTCGTTAGTTAAAATTTTGGCTAGCTTGGCAACGGTTGTGGTTTTACCCGCCCCTTGGAGACCCGCCATCAAAATTACGACCGGTGGCTTACTGGCGAGATCCAGTGCGTCATTCTTCTCCCCCATCAACGATACTAATTCATCGTTAACCACTTTGATAAAAGCTTGACCCGGAGTCAAACTTTTGAGGACATTGTCACCAACGGCTTTAACTTTGATATCGGCAATAAATTGTTTAACGACTGGTAAAGCGACATCGGCCTCAAGTAAGGCTAAACGTACATCACGCAAACTGTCTTTTATATTTTCGTCAGTTAATCGACCGATCCCACGTAAATTTCGTACTGTCTGTCCAAGCCGATCCGAAAGTCCATCAAACATATTATTTCTAACCTATTAGCGATTTTAAAATTAATTGGGGATTATACTATTTAATCGAGTGTATATCGAATGATACACACATTAAAAAATGGCTGTTGTAACGCTTTTACACCGTAAACTGCATTTTGCCCTTTAACGAGTTTACCTTATGCGTGGTAACGATCTTCTGGCATTCGTTTAGAATGAGCTCTTCATCACCGGGTTTAGCGTGACTTAGGTATATTTCCGGTTGATGCTTTAGCTTTTTCAAATCAGCGGCTAAAGTATCTGGACAGTAATGGCCAGCCAATTTACTTAAATGTTGATCTTTATTCGCAAATGCTGACTCAACAAACAGCAAGTCCAATTTATCACTTGCATTAAGCCGCTGCCAAAAATGGTCGGTTGTTGAAGTATCACCGCTAAACGCAAATACGCCGGTTGGGGTTTCAATTCGATAGGCAACACCAGGAACAATATGATTGACTGTTATCATTTCAATTCGGCGATCACCGAGTTGATAAATTTCACCTGGAATCATAGCTTGGTAGCGAATCGCCGGTTTCTCGCGATTTGGTAACAATGCAAAATCAGGCCAAATTATATTGTTAAATATATGGGCTCGTAAGGCATTAATAGTCACCTCTTGTGCATGTATGACAACCGGTTCTTCGTGAGTGCCAAAAACGGTGTCCACTAATAGTGGGATGCCTGCAATATGATCCAAATGAGAATGCGTTAGGAAGATATGCCTGAGTTTTCTCATTTGAACCAGGCTTAAATCACCCACACCGGTTCCTGCATCAATTAATGCATCATCATCGAGTAAAAATGTTGTTGTTCGGAGATCTGCTCCAATACCACCGCTACAACCTAAAACTTGAAGTTCCATCTCCGAGCTAATCCTGAATTTTTTTCATATATTCTATTTTAAAATTAGTGTTTTTTACAACACTCTTATGTTCTAACTTACATCAAACACTGCAGAAATGCACCGATTTGCACAAATATTATTCATTCGATCATATTGAACGATTTGAACAACTTACAATGTTTAAGTGTAGGTGTATAAATTATATTATGAAACAATAATTTCCTTAAATATTAACTAGTTTGCATAAATATTGGCTAAAAACCCTATCTTTTTTCTTTAACATTATGCCATCATATTGCTTAACGTCTGGTCACGGAAAATTTATGTCATTTTTAAGCATTACAACAAGCCTCATTTATTGTTTTAGCGCAATATTGTTTATTTTACGCCTGCTTAATAAGCCAATAGGTGTTTTTAATAAAAAATCCCTGCTAATCACCATTGGATTTATTGCCAGTGCTTTACACTTATTTATCCTGGTTCAAGTGATGAATACCCCATTGGGAATCGATATTAGTATATTCAGTATTTTATCATTAACCAGCTGGTTGATTTTGACACTGTTGTTACTTGCTATGCTTAAATACCCAGTCGAAAATTTATCAATAATAATTATGCCAATAGCAGCATTTTTTATTATCTTAAGACTAATAAGTCCACACCATTATTATTTAAATCAACAATTATCTCTCGGTATTGAATCTCATATTTTAATATCAATTTTATCGTACAGTTTACTGAGTATTGCTGCTGTACAGGCGCTATTACTGTATGTTCAAGAACGTCACATTCGAAACCGGCATCCGGGTGGATTTATTCGTGCCTTACCGCCACTCGAAACCATGGAAACCCTATTATTTCATATTATAACCACTGGATTTTTACTATTGAGCTTTTCCCTTGCCACAGGAATATATTATCTCGATAATATTTTTGAGCAACATTTAGTACACAAGACCCTTTTATCAATTTCTGGTTGGGTTACATTCGCAATACTATTATGGGGCCGTCATCAGTTTGGCTGGCGTGGTCGAACAGCCATCAACTGGACAATTATAGGATTCGTATTTTTAATGCTAGCGTACTTCGGTTCAAAATTTGTACTTGAATTGGTTATCCAGTGAACAGTAAACTAATTTTAATAGGGTCTGATTCATATACAATTAACTCAACAAATCCATAGGCACCCTCTTTTTGAACGAACTTCCACTAAGCGTACTCTTTATATCACTGATCATTTTGTTGATAATTTCTGGATTTTTTTCAGGCTCTGAAACCAGCCTCATGAGTCTTAATCGCTATCGCCTACGACATTTAGCCAGTAAAAATAATCCTGGGGCTAAACGTGCACAGCGCTTATTGGAAACGCCGGAACACTTAATTGGCCTCATACTACTCGGTAATAATCTTGTTAACATCTTAGCAGCCTCAATTGCGACCATTATTGGATTACGCCTTGGTCAAGATTCGGGTGTTGCCATTGCCACAATCATACTCACCTTTGTGGTATTAATTTATTCAGAAGTAACGCCAAAAACACTCGCAGCTCGAAACCCTGAGCGGTTTGCATTTCCTGCGTCATACATATTAGGGCCTCTGCTGAAAATCATGTCGCCTTTTATCCACACCATCAATTTCATTACTAAATTAAATTTTAGAATATTTGGAATCCCTACGGAACAAGTGGAATCTGACCATTTAAGCCCAGAAGAATTGCGTACAGTGGTAAACGAAGCCGGTAATCTAATACCAAAAGGACATCAAGATATGCTGCTGGGTATTCTTGATCTCGGCAAAGTAACAGTCAATGACATCATGGTTCCTCGGAATGAAATTATAGGAATTGACTTAAGCGATGAATGGGACGTTATACTAAACCAATTAAAAACCTCAGCACACACTCGCTTGGCCGTATTTGATGGCGACATCGACAAAATTCGTGGCTTTGTCCATATGAGAAATATGATTCCACTACTTTTAGAACAAAATTCCAATAAGGATAACTTTATTAGTCGTCTGCGCAAACCCTACTTTATACCTGAAAAAGTGTCCTTGCATACTCAGTTGTCTAACTTTCAAAAAGAGAAGCATAGAATAGGCGTTGTTGTTAATGAATATGGCGATATACAAGGTCTCGTGACCTTAGAAGACATTCTTGAAGAAATTGTCGGTGAATTCACGACTGATCCTGCACACTTATCACGCGACATAAAAAAACAAGACGATGGTAGTTTTATCATCGATGCTAGCATTTCGGTGCGCGAAATTAATAAAGCGTTTAATTGGGATCTTAATATTAATGGACCTAAAACACTCAACGGATTGATTACCGAATACCTCGAATATATCCCGGAACCCGGAACTAGCTTACGATTGCAAAACTACCCTATTGAGATCCTACAAACCAGCTCAAATTCAGTAAAAACAGTCTTAATCATAATTCAAGACAATGAGAACAGCTCGGAGGAAACTTCTACCACAAATTAAATATACTTATTGTCATACTAGAGCTAAAATTTTATCAGCGTTGACCGTTAACCTCTGTACATAATTATTTCTTCGATGCAACGCTATAGTGTTAATTTAGAAATTAAGGTCTATAATCCATAATAATTATAAAGATATCAGGAGCTTAGAGTTGTCAAAACTAACCTTGTTATTCAAAGGTAGAACATTAAAAACATTTCCTGTCATTGAAGGCGATATGATGATTGGTAATGCGCGTGACTGTACCGTTTATATTGATAGTCTCGCTATTGAAGAGCATCACGCTAAAATATCAACGCAAGCACAACAATCCACACTAGTCGATTGTGAGTCCGAAGCAGGTACATTTATAAACCAAGAAAAAGTGTCAACTAAGGCACTGCAAGACGGTGACTTAATTCGTGTTGGAAAACACACCATTTTATATAATTACCAAGAACTTACCGAAGATGAGTTATTGCATGAAAGTTCAGCTAGCTTACCCGCTATAAAAATCAAAGAAGAACTACCTGAATCTCAATCTGAACTTGAACAAACAAAATCAGAAACAGAAACAGAAGCAACTAAAGAACGTGCAGCCTGGGTTCAAATTTTATCAGGCCAAAATTTAGGACAAACACTACAATTAACTCGCTCAGTTACCAACTTAGGCAAACCGGGAGTCGCAATGGTCGTCATTGCACGCCGTGATGATGGCTTTTTCATATCACACCTAGAAGGAAAAATTTCACCTAAAGTTAGTGACAAAGATATTGGTTCTCACAGTATCAAATTAAAAGAGGGCGATCTAATTCAAATAGGGAATATTAAGATGCAATTTTACTTTGAGTAATATTAATAAAACTGGATAAACATTATGACACATCAAAACGATAATAATGACGCTCGTCATTTTAGTAGAATTCAATTTTCAAAGCCAGTTTCATTATCAAATTCAAATAATACTTGGCAGTGCGAGTTAATCGACATCAGCTTACACGGTGCTTTAATGTCTCGTCCAGATGATTGGCATGGTAAAGTCGGTGAGACCTATCAATTAGAATTAATACTAAGTGACGATAGTAAAATAGTAATGGAAGTTAAAGCCATACACATAGAACAAAATACATTGGGATTTGCTTGTAGCCACATTAGCCTTGATAGTGTGACCCATTTACGACGCTTAGTTGAGCTGAACCTAGGTAATGAAAAAACACTTGAACGCGAACTAAACGAACTACTCCATGTTAATGAGTAATTTATGCCCATAAATTACAGGTCATTTGAAATAATTACAAGTCATTTGAAATATTTACAAGTCCATTAAAAATATTACAAGTCATTTGAAATAATTACAAGTCCATTAAAAATATTACTCCTAGATTATACCCATCAATCAAAATCAATCGCCTGCTCTAAACGATCCACTGCCAGAATTTCTAAACCTTCAATTTTATGTTTTGGCGCATTCAACTTAGAAATAATAGCTCTCTTATAACCGTGTTTTACAGCTTCATGTAATCTTTCCTGACCATTGGTTACAGGACGAATCTCCCCTGATAAACCAACTTCACCAAAAACAATGGTATCCTGCGGAATAACTTTATCGCGCAAACTTGAAATTATTGCTAAAATAACAGCTAGATCGGCACCCGTTTCAGTAACGCGAACACCACCAACAACATTTATAAAAACATCTTGATCATAACTAGCAATACCCGCATGACGATTTAAGACCGCCAATAACATCGCAATTCGATTATTATCAATGCCAACAGTCACACGCCTTGGATTCGCTAAATGACTTTCATCAACCAAGGCTTGTACTTCAACCAACATTGGACGACTACCTTCAATTGTCACCATCACCACACTGCCCGAAACAGGTTCACTGTGACGTGACAAAAATATTGATGAAGGGTTGTTTACAGGAATCAAGCCTTTATCGGCCATTGCAAAAACACCTAGCTCATTCACTGCTCCAAATCGATTTTTAAATGCGCGCACCACTCGATAACGACTATCACTTTCACCTTCAAAATATAATACCGTATCGACCATGTGCTCTAACACTCGCGGCCCAGCTAAAGTACCTTCTTTAGTAACATGTCCAACTAGAAATAATGTTGTTTTTGTTTGTTTTGCAAATCGAACTAATTGCGCGGTACATTCTCTTATTTGAGAGACTGATCCAGGCGCTGATTGAACATCAGCACTAAACATGGTTTGAATCGAGTCAATCACGATAACCCCGGGTTTTTCTTTTTGTGCAGTAACCAAAATCGTTTCTAAATGTGTTTCGCTAAGCAGTAATTGCTCACCAAGTTCCAATTCTAATCGGCAAGCACGCATGCTAACTTGTTCTAGCGATTCTTCACCCGTAACATATAAAGTACGCTGCGTTTTTTGTAAATAGGAAAGTGCTTGAACCAGTAATGTTGACTTACCAATACCCGGGTTGCCCCCCAATAACACTACCGAGCCAGCAACTAAACCGCCACCTAATACGCGATCAAACTCACTAATACCCGTTGTTATACGTGACTGTTCACCGGGAATAATGTCTTTTAAGTATTGTACGGTTTGACTCTTTGCACCGGAGTAACCCGATGTCTGGCCACCGCCTTTGCGCATTGGAATCGCACTTGCAATTTCAGCTAATGAATTCCAAGCACCACAATCACCACATTGCCCAGCCCATTTTGAAACCTCGGAGCCACATTCAGTACAACTATAATTTTTTTTGATTTTAACCACAGCTGCAGATTAACAAAATTTTAAATAAACAGCACGGCAATTACGGTCTTTGACTGTAAATGACCGATCTCAAAATTAATTAAAGCCATAATCATTAGTCATCTGGTCACGAATACACTATTTTTGTATCCTCTGTATTTGATTTAAAGTTATAAATTAATAACCTAGCGTAGCTGTATACTTTTTAATCAATATTTGGTGTTGACAGATTTATAACAACACCGTTACAGTAGCGAGATAGTTTTTAGGTGTTCTCTAATTATGTCTGTTTTATGCAATAACAAATAAAACTGGTTAAATTAAGAGAATGAAACGGGAAGCCGGTGCGTCTAGCACAATTCCGGCGCTGCCCCCGCAACGGTAAGCGAATATTTAAAAGGCATGTACGTCACTGGATTAGTTTTCGGGAAGGCGTCTTTTAAGATTGAAGTCATTATCAATCACTCGCAAGCCCGGATACCGGCCTAAATTCTACGTAACAAAATTATTGCGGAGGGCAATAAAACGCGTCTATTGTTTAATTATTAATAGCGATATTAATGTCCATAGACCATTTTTCTTCCTCCACACTAATTTCATTTTACATTACCGGAGGAAATATGCAGCATTCAGCTACCGTTAAAACCACATCAATCACCACAATAAAATCAACCTTAGCATTAGTTTTTGTTGCTAGTCTCGGCTTAAGCTTAATTGCAAGTGTCGGCTTTGCTCAAGGTAAAGGCAACATTGTTCATAATGCGGCTCATGACACCCGTCATGCAGCATCGTTTCCTTGCCACTAGATTTTGTAATTAGTATTTTGCCATATTAAATAGGACTTCCAGTATGATTCGAAAGTTACTAATGGCCGGTATTTTTTCCGGCATAATCGCCGGTGCACTATTAACACTTGTGCAACAATTTCAAGTCATCCCCCTAATCCTTGAAGCTGAAACCTATGAAGTTCAATCGAATCAGCATTCGCACGATAGCCAGGTTCATGAACATAGTACGGAAAATACCAGCCCAGCTGAATGGGCACCTAACAATGGAAACGAGCGAACACTGTTCACACTAATGACCAATATTTTGTTAGGAATTGGCTTTTCATTGTTACTCGTCGCATTAATGACGGCAACCAACCATTCTGGTTGGCAGCTCGGATTATTGTGGGGCTTAGCTGGGTTTTGTGTATTTTACCTCGCCCCAAGTTTCGATTTACCGCCAGAATTACCGGGCTCAATTGCAGCAGGTCTAGAACACAGACAATTGTGGTGGCTTGCAACCGTTATATCAACAGCAATTGGACTAGGCTTATTATTTTTAAACCCTGCCCTGACCTTTCGACTTTTAGGCGTGCTATTTATTATTGCACCGCATTTTTTTACGAGCTCCATTACTGTCGAACACATCAGTCAAGTTCCTAAAGAACTCATCAACTCATTTATAGTGTCGACTTCTTTTGCAAATATTCTATTTTGGTCCACCATTGGAACGTTTAATGGTGTGTTTAAATCTCGTTTTTTTGAGTCTAATCCGATGCAAAAAATCGCGTCTTAATTAAAGCCTTCGCGTAATATGAAAACTGAAACAAATAACACTGAATTGCCGCATTCGGATCAGCAACACAAAAAAAGAATGCAGCACAAAAAACACGTCAAAGATTCTCAAATAGCGTCAGCACAAATTGATAAAGGCGTAATATTGGTTCTTACCGGAAATGGAAAAGGCAAAAGTAGCTCCGGCTTTGGTATGGTCGCACGTGCACTAGGTCAAGATTTAAAAATAGGCGTAGTTCAATATATAAAAGGTAAATTTTCAACTGGCGAAGAAAAGTTCTATCGCCGATTTCCTGAAGAAATACAATATTACGTTATGGGTGAAGGTTTCACCTGGGAAACTCAAGATAAACAACGTGACATTGCAGCGGCACAAAAAGCCTGGCAGCAATCCTGTCTGTTTCTTACGGATGAATCAATTGATGTGGTGTTACTAGATGAACTAAACATTGCCTTAAAACACCGCTATATCGATATTGATGAGGTCGTTCAGAAGTTACAACAGCGCCCAAAAATGCAACACGTTATCGTCACAGGTCGTGCTGCACCAGAGAAACTAATTAATATCGCCGATACAGTAACCGAAATGAATGTCATTAAACATGCCTATAAAAATGGTATTAAAGCTCAGAAAGGAATTGAGTTTTGAGTAAGTTATCCGATACCCCACCAGCAGTATCGTGTCCTGCTATTTTTATCAGCGCCCCAGCTTCAGGTCAAGGTAAAACTACCGTCACCGCAGCACTAGCTCGATTACACAAAAATCAAGGTCGTCGCGTGATTGTATTTAAAACCGGTCCTGACTTTCTTGACCCAACAATACTCGAACGCGCATCCGGTAATCCAGTCTATCAATTGGATATATGGATGGGTGGTGAAGCACATTGCCGTGAGTTATTGTATAACGCAGCATGCAAAGCCGATTTAATTTTAATTGAAGGCGTAATGGGATTGTTTGACGGCAAGCCATCAAGTGCCGATTTAGCCATTCTATTTAATATACCCGTTTTAGCTGTAATCAATGCCACATCGATGGCCCAGACATTCGGTGCTTTAGCGCACGGACTTGCAACTTATAAACCTGAGTTATTATTTGCGGGTGTAATTGCTAATAGAATTGCAAGTGCCAATCATGCTGATATGATTGCTGAAAGTCTACCGAACGGCATGCGGTATTATGGCGCTTTACCTCGAGACGACAGTATTGAATTGCCATCACGTCACCTTGGTTTAATTTCAGCGGATGAAATAAATGATATTGATAAACGAATCGATTTGGCTGCAGATAAATTAACAGAATCCGGTTTAAACTTACTACCCGATGAAATTATATTTAATAACGCTAAAAACACCTCAACGATCAACAATAATTCTTTAACAGGTTTTAAAATAAGTGTGGCACAAGACGCTGCATTTAGTTTTATCTACCGCGCCAATATAGAATGTCTTGAAAGCCTCGGGGCTAAAATCAGTTATTTTTCACCAATCAACGATACACAACTACCGGAAACAGACAGTTTATACTTCCCAGGTGGTTATCCCGAGCTGCATTTAGACTCTTTATCTAAAAATACAGCCATGATAAACAGTATTAAAGAGCATCATGCTAACCGTAAACCCATCGTAGCAGAATGTGGCGGTATGTTGTATTTGCTGGACTCATTAACAGACAAATCCGGTATAACCGCAACTATGGCCGGTGTAATTTCTGGATCAGCGGTAATGCAACAAAAGCTTGCAAATCTAGGGATGCACAGTATGGATTTACCCGAAGGCGAAATTCGTGGACATACATTCCATCATTCAAAAATGGAAACTAAAATGCAACCAATCACCATCACCAACAGCACTAGAAAAAAAGGTCGCGGTGAAGCGGTTTACCGTGATGAACGACTGCATGCCACATACTTGCATATGTATTTTCCATCGAACCCGCTTGCTTGTGCAAAATTATTTACACCATAACGAACAAAACAGAATCGATAAAGCTTAATAAATATGGACAAATTTAACGATACAAACAGATATAACACCAACTACGGTAAAATTTGGTTCGTCGGAGCCGGTCCTGGTGATCCTGAATTAATTACAGTTAAAGGTAGAGATTTAATAGCCCAAGCCGATGCCATTCTATTTGCAGGATCATTAGTATCTGAAGCAACCCTGCGTTGGGCAAAAAAAGACTGTGTCATTAGTGACTCTAAAGGTATGGCCTTAGAAGAAATTACCGACTGGTTAATTTCAAATGCAGCTAAATTTAAAACCATTATTCGATTACAAACAGGAGACCCCGGACTTTACGGTGCCTTAGTCGAAATGGTACAACCACTTGATGCCTTAAAAATTGAAATTGCAGTAGTGCCTGGTGTCTCATCCGCATTAGCATCTGCTGCTGCAGGGATTGAAACACTAACATTACCTGAAATTACCCAAACGGTGATACTGACTCGCGTTGAAGGACGTACGCCAATGCCCGACGGTGAGTCGTTAACTGAATTAGCCGCACACCATTGTACATTATGTTTGTTTCTTTCCATTACTTTACTCAAAAAAGTTCAACAGGATTGTATAGCTGCAGGTTGGGATGAAAACGCACCAATAATGGTCGTTCAAAAAGCCAGCTGGCCAGAACAAGAAAAAATTATTCGCGGCACTTTAAAAGACATACGTGATAAATGTATTGCCGAAAAAGTAACGAGTCAAGCCATGATTATATTAAGCCCAACACTGGGCGCTCGCTCTTGGAAAGAATTAAAAAAATCAAAATTATATGACAAAACATTTAGTCACCGCTTTCGTAAAGCTGAAAAAATATAATACATATTCAGAATAAGGTTAATATAAAAAATGAAAACAACAGTACTGTTAGTCGGCCACGGTTCACGCGATAAAAATGGCAACGTTGAAATTGAACAATTTTCAATAGAGTGGAAATTACAAAACCCGAACTGGGATATAACAACCTGCTATATCGAATTTGCAGATATATTGTTAGATGACGGTTTGGATATCGCGGCTGATTCTGCCACCAGTAATAACAGCAATAAAGTAATTGTTGTACCATTAATATTAAACGCTGCGGGCCATGTCAAAATGGAAATTCCACACCATATTAATAAAGCACGTGAACGTCATGCACATATTGAATTCGTCTATGCTAAACATCTAGGCGCAGGAGAACCGATACTCAATATATTAAAACGTAACCTCACTACAGCATTAGCAACAATTGAAATGCCTGATCCACATTCGACCGGAGTAATTATTCTTGGACGTGGCTCATCGGATCAATTTGCAAATGGTGAAATTGCTAAAATGGCGCGCTGGTTATTCGAAAAAACCGATCATGATATTATTGATATTGCTTTTACCGGAATAACCTATCCACGACTGGAAACCGTTGTGCAAAGACAACAGCTAATAGGTATGACACAGGTTGTTATCCTACCCTATTATTTATTTACGGGAACACTGATTGAGCGTATTAACCGACAAAAAACGCGACTAGAACAACAATACCCCAATATAAGTTTTGCATTAAGTCATTACTTTGGCTTCGAAAAAGAAATTTACGACATGCTAACTACCAGAGTTAAACAAGCATTAGGTGAAGATGATACTAATTTGTCCCAAAAAGTAATGCTCGAATGTGATGGCTGCCAATACCGGGAGCTTGCTGAAGCTGAAGGACACGGACACCATCATACTCATGATCACAGCCACGACAATCATCAACACGAAACAAAAACAAAAATAGAACCAGGAGTCAGTGCATGAGTAATGTCATTACTGAACAATTAACGTTAGCCGGTCAAAAGATCGAGCACGATTCATTTTCAATTGTTGATAAGGAAGTCGGCAGTCATAGTTATCAGCAGGACCAATGGCATATAGTTCGCCGTATGATTCACGCAACTGCCGATTTTGAATTTAATGGTTTGGTAAAATTTCATCAAGATGCAGTGACAGCCGGAATTGATGCCATTAACAAAGGTGCCAATATTATCGCAGATGTGGAAATGATTTGTGTCGGTTTATCAAAACCCCGACTGTCACATTTTGGTGTGACCACCCACCACTTTATCTCCGACGAAGACGTTATTAGTGATGCAAAAGCTCAAAACACCACACGTGCAGTACAAGCCATGAAAAAAGCACAACGATTGGCTTTATTAAACAATTGTATAGTTGCCGTTGGTAATGCACCAACGGCATTGCTCGAAATAACAGACATGATAAAAAACAATGAAATCGCTCCTGCATTAATCGTTGGTATGCCTGTTGGTTTTGTGTCTGCTGCAGAATCAAAAGAAGTGACTCGAACGTTAAATAATATTCCGTGGATAATTACGCAAGGCCGTAAAGGTGGCTCTACTTTAGTGGTTGCGGCAATACACGCACTACTTGCCATTGCTGAGTCTGCGCAAAAGTCATCGTAATAAATAATAATTTATATCATCATTAGCATTTTATTTTATTATGGAAATGAAAAAGAAAAAAATCAAAGGGACCCGAAAAGGTTTCACTACTGGTGCCTGCTCAGCCGCCGCCGCACGTGCAGCAACGCTTGGACTACTAACGGGCACCGTTCCTGATACGGTGGAATGTATTTTACCCAATGGTGACAAAGTAAACTTCACCGTAACTGATGCTTTTTGTAATGATCAAACAGCCCACGCAGTTGTCATTAAAGATGCCGGAGACGATCCCGATTGTACCGATAAGGCACCATTGACTGCCGATGTTTGTTTTAATAGAACTCCCGATTCAATTAATAGTGTCAATTTAAAAGGCGGTGTTGGTGTTGGCACAATTACAATGAAAGGCTTAGGACTCGAAGTAGGTGGTCCTGCAATAAATCCGATACCAAGAAAGAATATTGAAGAAAACGTTCGACTCGTTGCATCCGATGCACTTCAAAGCGCGGGTCTTGATGTCACCATATCGGTACCTGGCGGAATAGAAATGTCAAAAAAGACATTAAATTATCGATTGGGTATCATGAATGGAATTTCTATTTTAGGTACTACGGGTATAGTACACCCCTACTCCACATCTGCTTTTCGAGCCAGTGTCATTCAAGGTATCGAAGTTGCAGCAAATCAAGGACAAGATACCGTGGTACTAACCACCGGCGGTCGAACAGAAAAATTTGTCATGCGTGAAATGCCCGATCTACATGATGCGTGTTTTGTTCAAATGGGCGATTTTTTACGCTACGCACTTGATACAATAGTGAGTGAAAAAATCGAACACGCCATCATTGGTGGCATGGTTGGTAAATTAACCAAGATGGCCCAAGGTGAAACCATTACCCATGCAGGGCGAAACAAAGTTAATACTCAATTACTAGCCGATCTTGCTCAAAGTGTTGGTGCGCCAGACGATGTTTGCACGGATATAGCCGCTTCTGAAATGGCTCGATACGCCAGCGAACGGATGGAAGAAATTGGCTTAATAAACGAATTTTATGATGCGCTAGCTAAAAAAGTTATCGAAACATTAACCAAACGTTATCCCAATCAATTTAAGCTCACCGTCATGGTATGTGACTTTGATGGTAATAAGCTTGCTGATGTCACTGGTAACATTCCAGATAAAAAAATGGATTAATAAATATGACTGAACACGCAATAATTGATTCCAACAGCGTAACAAACAGTAACTCAAACAATCGTTCTGAGACTAAATCAACGTCACCATTAGTTAGTACTACGTGTCGAATTATTGGTGTACTCGATGATGCGATGAATTCATTATCTAGCACTGTATCAAACTATATAAAACAAGCAGATATTGTCATCGGCGGAACACGTACGCTGGAACTATTTCAGCCCTATTTTTCGGCTTCAGCAAAACAGTTTGATCTCACCGGAAAATTGGCTCACATTCCACAATGGATTAAAACCGCACAATTGAACCAACAGCAAGTCATCGTCTTAGCAACGGGGGATCCACTGTGTCATGGTATTGCAAAATACATCGGTGAACGAATCGAGTTTGATACCTGTGAAATTCATCCCAACGTATCAACCATTCAACTTGCCTGTGCACGAATTGGACTAGCCTGGCAAGATGTTAAAATATGTTCTGTTCACAATAAAGATAGCGGCGACTGGAAAATTGGTTCAGATAATAAGCATAGTCTGTATCGATTACTGCAATTAACTCAACAACACGATAAATTAGCAGTATTTACCAGTCCTGAAAATAACCCAAATAGAATTGCCAAAATGTTGTCCATAGAAGGCTTTGACAACGATTTTACTATTACAGTTATCGAAAACATATTACATAAAAACGAATCTATTATTGGTCCTATCGAAATTAATAACGTTATTGATAAAAAATTCGCCGATCTAAATATTGTGATATTACAACGATGCGCAACTAAAAACCAAGATACACTATTTGGTAATCCAGATCATTCATTCAAACAGCGTAAGCCGGATAAAGGTTTAATTACCAAACGTGAAGTTCGTGCGGTGTCATTAGCCAGAATGCAATTACAACACAATAGTATAGTTTGGGATATAGGTGCAGGTTCAGGTTCGGTAGGTCTTGAAGCTGCTCGACTTTGTCGCAATGGCCATGTCTATGCAATCGAAAAAAATAGTGATGACTTTACTATAGCAGGTCAAAACAAAATTGACATGCGCATTACAAATTATTCATTAGTCCATGCCAAAGCACCGGAACAATTGAATTCTTGGCCTGATCCAAATGCTATTTTTATTGGTGGCTCGGGTGGTGAACTTGCAGAACTAATTACCTTGTGTCTAACCCGACTGTTACCAAATGGCTGTTTAGTCATGAATTTTGTCACAATTGAAAATATGGCAACAGCAGTAGACTGTTTAAAAAAATTAACGGCAAGTTTCAATATAGAATGGGATGCCACGCAGTTATCAGCCGCTCGCAGTAAACCTATATTGCACATGAATCGATTACAAGCTGAGAATCCGGTATGGATTGTTACCGCCCAAAAGAACTGTGCTTAATAATATTCATAACTAAAATATAAAGAAGAGAACGCTAATGAAAAATTCGAAAGGCTGTTTATATGGTGTGTCATTAGGCCCTGGTGATCCAGGTTTAATCACACGCCGTGCCTGGGAATTACTGCAACAAGATGCAACATGGACCTACCCAATTCGAAACAAAAAAAGTACGAGTTATGCGTTGGACATCGTCACTCGAAGTGGCCTGCCATTAGCGGATAAACACCAGGCACTTATATTTCCAATGACACATGACATTGAAATTTTGACTAAATACTGGCTACGCGCAGCTCAAACTGTTATCGATTTAATGAACTCTGGTGAGGACGTTTTATTCTTGGTCGAAGGAGATGCCTCAACCTACTCTACTTTTGGGCATTTGGCTCGAACCGTAGTATCCTTAGATGAAACTGCCACAGTCAATATTATTCCAGGCGTTACTTCATTTAATGCCGCTGCCGCAACCTTGAATCAACCGCTTGCTGATGTTGACGACACCGTTGCTATAATACCTGCAGCATATGGCATTCCCGTTATTGAAAAATTACTATTAGATTTTGATAGCTTGGTGCTAATAAAAGTAAAACCCTTACTCGATGATATTATTAACCTACTAGACAAACACGGGTTGCTCGAACTCAGTTCATTTATTGAAAAAGCCGGTGCACCGGATGAACGCATTATTAACGATATTGCTAGCCTTCGAGGTCAAAAAGTAAATTATTTATCATTGATATTAGTTAAAAACCCAAATCGAATTCGGGGCGAACTAATTCGAGGTTGTCGTAAAAAGAGCAGTGATAATAATGAAACTTCATCTGAATCAAATCAAATAAAGGAAATCGCATGACAGACTCTAGTTCAACACCAAAAATTGCTTTGGTTGCAATTACAAAACACGGTGTCAGCCAAATGTTAAATTTAGCAGATAAAATGCCCGATGCTTTTGTTATGGTGTCAGAAAAGTTCTCTGACCGAATTACAGAAATAAAAAATCAAAAACATGCTTATACTGGAGCTTTAAAAGCACAGATAGAATCATTATTTACAGAATACGATCAAATAGTATTTTTCATCTCTATTGGTGCAGTTATTCGTTTAATTTCACCTTGTTTAAAATCCAA
>VAOX01010270.1_pt1 | contig 40278 bp, 41 predicted proteins | sample 3393891 | NCBI WGS metagenome assembly VAOX01 (sample SAMN08290429, study PRJNA428436) | hydrothermal vent metagenome | isolation source: Deep-sea hydrothermal vent chimney | place: Indian Ocean: Southwest Indian Ridge | depth 2822 m m
AAGGCACGTCGATTACTTTTTAAAACCATTGATGAACGAAGAGTTAACCAAGCATGATGACTCTATCGTTCAGGCTCATTTCATTATTGGAAAATACTTACACGCCGGGGCTAACTTTTTAATGCATGATTTTAGTATGCACTTAAAATTACTAAAAAATACTTACAACTCAACAACTTAAATATAATCCGAAATTTAGACATTGAAGCGGAAATGCATGACATCGCCATCCTGGACAATATAGTCCTTGCCTTCCAGCCGCAGCTTACCGGCCTCTTTAGCACCGGCCTCACCCTGATACTGAATGAAATCGTCATAACACATCACTTCAGCGCGAATGAATCCTTTCTGAAAGTCAGTATGGATAACGCCTGCCGCTTCGGGTGCTGTTGCGCCAACTTTTACCGTCCAGGCACGAACTTCCTTGACCCCTGCTGTGAAATAGGTTTGCAGATTCAGCAAGCTGTAACCGGCACGGATGACACGGTTAAGACCCGGCTCGTTCAGCCCCATTTCATCCAGGAATTCTTTAAGATCATCATCTTCCAGCTCCACCATTTCAGCCTCAATGGCAGCACAGACTGGCACCACCGGCGCACCCTCGGCTCCGGCAAATTTGACGACCTGATCCAGAAAAGGATTATTTTCAAACCCGTCTTCGGCCACGTTGGCGATATACAGGGTTGGCTTGGCGGTAAGCAAAAACAGATCACGAAGTTGCGCCATCTGATCGACATCCAGACCCAGGGTGCGTACCGGTTCGCCCTTATCAAGATGCGCCTTCACCGATTCCAGCACCGCCAGTTTGGCAATGGCTGCCTTATCGCCGGAGCGGGTCATTTTCGTGGCTTTGACAATAGCCCGGCCGACCGATTCCATATCCGCCAGCGCCAGTTCGGTATTGATAACATCGATATCATCCAACGGGCTGATTTTACCCGCCACATGCACCACATCGTCATCCTCGAAACAACGCACTACCTGGGCGATAGCATCGGTTTCACGGATATTGGCCAGAAACTTGTTGCCCAGCCCTTCGCCCTTTGAGGCACCCGCCACCAGCCCGGCGATGTCTACGAACTCCATGGTGGTCGGCAATACCCGCTCGGGCTTGACGATTTTTTCCAGCGCGTCCAGACGTGAATCCGGCATGGGCACAATGCCCACGTTCGGTTCAATGGTGCAGAACGGATAGTTTTCCGCCTGAATCCCGGCCTGGGTCAAGGCATTGAAAAGAGTTGACTTGCCCACATTGGGCAGACCCACGATACCGCATTTAAATCCCATTATAAATTCAGTTCCGAGTAACGAGTGGCGGGGATGGGAAACATCCCGTCTCTTTCCACTAAAAATTTATTGTCTGAATATATCCACTACCAATCTGGCTCCAGGTAACAACGCACGAATAACAGGAAAAAACCGCTTTACTCGTCACTCGTTACTCGTCCCTGTTGCGAATGCAACTTGTTCATCGCCTTTTGCAGTTCACCTTCCACGACCATTGGCAATACTATAAGAGCGCGCTCAATCGCACGCTCGATTTCTATTTTGTCGTCGGTGGAGGTTTTTTTCAGCACATGATTATGCACCTTGCGTTTGTCTCCGGGATGGCCGATGCCCAGGCGCAGACGTAGAAAACCATTGCCGCCCATGCGGTTGATAATGTCGCGCAGGCCATTATGGCCACCGTGACCGCCCGCCTGTTTGAGGCGGGCGACACCCGGTGCCAGATCCAAATCATCATGTACGACCAGAATATGCCCCAGTCCAATCTTGTAGAATTGCGCCAGCGCCAGTACGGCCTGTCCGCTATTGTTCATAAAGGTATCGGGCTTCAGCAACCAGACATCCTGTCCACCCAGGCGCATTCGGGCAATTTCGCCGTGGAATTTTTTCTCCACCCGAAAAGGCGTAGACAGTTTCAGCATATCCAGAAACCAGAAACCAGCGTTGTGCCGCGTATGTTCATATTCCGGGCCCGGATTTCCCAGCCCGACAATCATGTGCATGCGCGCAGACAACACCGGTCTCCGTTACGAAAAAAAACTACTCTTCGCCGCCTTCTGCTGTTCCATCATCTACTGCTTCATCTTCTTCGGCATCAGTATCCTTCGCGCCACGAGCCATATGAATACTAACAATCACCGAATTGTGGCCTTCGCCATGCATCAACTCAACCACGTCAACGTTTGCCGGGAAGGCAAGCTCAGACAGATGGATAGATGCGTCCAGCTCCAGTTCACCCAGATCCACTTCAACATACTCAGGCAGATCTTTTGGCAAACAGGCGATTTCGATTTCGGTCTGGCTATGGCTAACCAGTCCGCCTTCTTTCACCCCTGGTGCCTCTTCTGCATTGATAAAGTGCAATGGCACATGCACACGAATTTTCTCGTTGGCACTGACACGCTGCAAGTCCATGTGCATAATCACTGGTTTGCTAGGATGACGCTGCAAATCTTTAAGGATAGCCTGCTCTTCATTCTTGCCCAGCTTGAGGGTAAGAATGTGGGAGTAGAAGGCTTCGTTATCCAGTGAATGCTTAAGTTCATTATGCTTTAAAGAAATGGAAACAGGATCTTTTCCTGCCCCATAGATAACGGCAGGAACCATACCCGTACGGCGCAGGCGGCGGCTCGCACCTTTCCCCAGATCCGTACGTGGTTCTGCTTCTAGAACAAAATTATTACTCATTGGTGTATCTCCTGATAAATAAAACAAACGCCACCTTGCAACAAGCAAAATGGCATACCCACTTCCGCGACCAGAAATGGGAGCAACACTGACCGATAAGGGTCAGTTCAAATAGCCTCCTGCTTGCCGAAACTAATCGACAAACAGGGAGCTGACTGATTCTTCAGTACTGATGCGGCGCATGGTTTCTGCCAGCAATTCAGCAAGACTCAATTGGCGAATTCGTTGGCACTCGCGCGCAGCCGGAGACAGGGGGATGGTATCCGTCACCACCAGTTTATCCAGTTGCGAAGCATTGATATTATCCACTGCCGGCCCGGACAGTACCGGGTGCGTACAGTAGGCCACCACGTATGAAGCGCCATGCTCTTTCAACGCCCCCGCTGCCTGACACAAAGTACCGGCGGTATCTACCAAATCGTCGATGATCACACAGGTGCGGTCTTTTACATCGCCGATAATGTTCATCACTCTGGCCTCGTTGGGGCGCGGCCGACGTTTGTCGATAATAGCCAGATCCGCATCATCCAACCGTTTGGCCAATGCCCGGGCGCGTACCACACCGCCCACATCCGGTGATACCACCATCAGGTTGGAATATTTCTGCCGCCAGATATCCCCCAGCAGAATCGGTGAGGCATACACGTTATCCACCGGGATGTCGAAAAAACCCTGGATTTGATCGGCGTGCAGATCCACCGTCAATACGCGATCCGTACCCGCCACACCAATCATATCAGCGACCAGTTTGGCTGTAATCGGCACCCTTGCCGAGCGGGGACGTCTGTCCTGGCGGGCATAACCAAAATAGGGAATCACGGCTGTCACCCGTGCGGCCGAAGAACGGCGCACGGCATCAACCATGACCATTAATTCCATCAAATTGTCATTGGTCGGCTCACAGGTCGGCTGAACAATGAAAACGTCACGACCGCGGACATTTTCCATCACCTCGACCATCACTTCGCCATCGCTGAACTTACCTACCAGCGCCTTGCCCAGAGGCATATTCAAATGCGCTACAATATCCCGAGCCAGTTGCGGATTTGAATTACCTGAAAATACCATCATGCCGTCGGCCACGCTTTCCCCCGTATGGATTAAAACCGGATACACGTTAACAGGCGCCGATAAAACGCAGCGACCTCAATATGGCTGGCCCTGGAGGACTCGAACCTCCAATGACAGGATCAAAACCTGTAGTGTTACCATTACACCAAGGGCCAATATTCTTTATCTTCCAAAAAACAGGATCAATCTGCCACATCAAACCAGCCTCGCTAACGCGTTCAGGCAATGCACCAGTGGTGACTGATTCATGCCTTGCGTCACAAACCCCTGCCAGTGCGCACTCAAATCAGCATAGGCCGAACGTGCCACCGGTTCCGATTGAAACGCCGCAAACACGCATGCGCCTGTTCCGGTCATTCTTGCCGGCGCATACGCCCCAAGCGCTATCAGCGCCGCATCCACCTCGGGATGCTGCATCCGCACCCGCGATTCACATACGTTTTGCACGGCCACACCCGCAAGAAAGTCGCGTATTGTAATCGCTGGGCAATCACGCCGCAATTGCGGATCGGTAAAAACCTCGGCTGTAGAGACACTTATTGGCGGAATCAGCACCACAAACCAGACTTGAGGCAGTTTTATCGGGGTCAGCGTCTCGCCCACCCCTTCAGCCCAGGCAGCCTGGCCCTGTACAAAAACCGGCACGTCTGCTCCCAGTTGCAGACCCAATTCGGCCAATGCGCTGAGACTCAGCCCCGTGTTCCAGAGTACATTCAGCGCCACCAGGGTAGTGGCTGCATCGGAACTACCGCCGCCCAGGCCGCCGCCCAGAGGCACGTTTTTCTCCAGCTCGATATCCGCCCCCAGACTGATGCCGCTATGATGCTGCAACAGACGCGCCGCCCGTAAAACCAGATCGGCTTCCTCGCTAACACCAGGAAACGCATAGCAACGCCGAATAATTCCATCTGTGCGCACTGCAAAATGCAGAATATCGACATAATCCAGAAACTGAAACGCCGTTTGCAGATTATGAAAACCATCATCCCGGCGCGCGGTAATATGCAAAAACAAATTGAGTTTGGCAGGTGCCGGCCAGTCGATGATAGGAGGTTCGGAATTCACGCAGCTATTGAACCACAGGAAACAAAGGGTCGTAAATAACGCACAGCTAGTTTACGTGAATCGGGTTGCCTGACCCGCGTCCCGCGTCCCGCGTCCCTTGTCCCTGATGAATTTTCCATTCATCCACAACCATGCGCACTTTAATACCCTTATTATTACGGATAAACAGTTTGTTCGGCAGTTGCAGTCTGTCGACCCGTGTGTAGCGTTTCAGATCAATCGACCAGCCGCCCTGGCTCAAGTGTGCAAGCCGCCCCCAGGCATCCAGTTGCGGTATCTGTGCCCCGCCAGTTGCCGGATCCGGCAAACCACGAATCCAGTAATACAGGCTGGTAATCGGCATAAACACACCCGTGTGTTCCAGCAGCAAGCTATCCGGCTCCTGCGCATAATAGGTGTGGCCATCACTGTCGTAGAGAAAAACCCCCTCTTTGCTTCCCTGCAGGCGCACCTTACCCATGCCGAGGGGGCCGGAGATCTGAATTTCATAATTATCAGCCTGCTGTTGCCAGGTTACATTTAGCTGCCAGGCCTCATCTTCATTTGAAACGCTGATCCGACCCGATAATTGCCAGCTATGCAATGCGTTAAGCCGTACCTGGCGCGACTGCCAGGTCAGCGTTGGGGAAGCAACAGGTGCAGGAACGGGAATGAGCGGCGTACTGGCACAACCTGCTAACAGCAGGCAGAATCCGAGCAGGCGTTTCACTTAATAAAGCGCCGCATTACTTTGCGTAACATTTTATACTTCGGTGCCTGTTGCAGGGCATCATCCCAAATCTTGCGCGCATCGGCCTGATTACCGCTAACCCAGAGGACTTCCCCCAGATGTGAGGCAATTTCCGGATCCCGCATTTTTGCATAGGCCTGGCGCAGTAATTCCAGTGCCTGGTCATATTTGCCCAACCGGTAATAGCCCCAGCCAGCGCTATCCATGATCGCCGGGTCGCCCGGTTTGCGCGCCAGGGCTTTTTTAATATAGCCCATCCCTTCCTGAATACGGTTGGTTTTATCCACCAGGGTATAGCCCAGCGCATTCAGCGCTTCGATATTATCCGGTTCGTTCTTCAGAATCAGTTGCAAATCCTGAATCGCAATGTCCAGATGTTTGATTTTCTCGGCAACCAGCGCACGGGCATACAATAGATGGGCATTGGCGGGCATTTTTTCCAGCGCCTGGGTGTACAGCTCAAACGCTTCGCCCGACTGCCCGGCAGCCTTCAATAATTCACCTTCTGCCAGATACAGGCGTAACTCTACTACCAGGGTCGGTGCCTGAATGCGATGTAACTGGCTACGTGCTGCATCCAGTTTGCCCATTCCTGCCAGCAGGCTGGCGATGCGAATCTGAGCCTCGATCCGCTGGGAATTTTTCGTCACTCCCCGATAATACTTAATCGCCTGTTGCGGCTGTTTCCTTATTTCATAAATTTCACCCAGATAAAAATTTGCAATACTGGTGCGCCGGCCTGTTTTAAGCAATTCTTCAAAGCTGGCCTGCGCCTGATCCAGCTTCCTGAGTTGCAAACCTAGCAATCCCATAGCGTACAGGGCATCCACATGCCGGGGTTTACGTTCAAGCACTTCCTTGAACTGTTCCCGTGCCTGCTCGTATTTCTTTTCATCAATCAGTTTGCGCGCGTAATATAGTCGCAACCTGATTTCATCCGGGTAGGCATCCGTAGCGGCAGCCAGCTTTTTCAAGGCTTCGGCATTGTGCCCTTGGCGAATCAGTATGTCGGCCTGTAGAAGATGGGCGTCAATCCAGTTCGGCTTCAAGACCAGGACTTTGTCTATATTAGTCGCCGCCTTGTCCAGCTTACCTAATAGTAAAGCCAGGTGACTATCCGCATAGAGTGCAGCCGGACTCTGCTTGCGTCTGGCCACAAGCTTGTCCATCACCGCCATAGCGGCCTGTTTGTCCTGCTCCTTGCTCAGTAACGCGACAATCAGCATAAAACCTTTGCCTTCAGCGTTTTTTGTCGCCTTGGTCAGGCTGAGAATCTTTTCAAAATGTGTCAGCGCAGCATCACTTTGTCCGGTTTGCACCAGCAGAGCCGCTGTGACCTGTTGCGCCTCCAGATTATTCGGCTTCAGTTTTCCCCAAATCTGCGCTGCCTCCAGCGCACTCCTGTCGTCATGGGCAAAAACTGCAATTCGTGCAGCCCGTTCAGCCACTCTTGAATCCGGTTCCAGATGCAAAGCCTGCATATATTGGGTGACGGCCTGTTTGAACTGTCCACGTTGACCGGCGATTTCCCCGCTCAAAAGATGGTAGAGAACCGCTGCACTCAGTGGTCGTTCAACAACGGGCTTGACAACCGGCGCTTTGCTTTTCAGCACATTAACTTTTTTTAGCGCGACAGGTTTTAGCCTGTCAGGATTGTGTGATTCATGGGGAATAATATTCTGATTGGTACAGCCCTGAAACAGGAGCGGGAGCAAAATCAGCAGGGGAAATGTTTTTTTCAGTGACATGGCGGTTTGCCCAAGCAGGCGAAAGTGGAAAGTTGCATTTTAAGAGGTTTGTTAAATTTAGATGGATACTACTGTGTCAGTGGAGAAATTGCTCACATTTTTCTGTTTTTTCATTACATAAAACGACTATACATCGCAAAAACATGAAAATCACTCTCGCCTTCCCATCTTGCTGACGATCAATGTCTGAATTCTACAAACTCCTGATCAATAATAATATGAATAATAGTACTCAACTATAACCGACTTTTCATGTTTTGCCTTATAATAGAATTTCATTCACTATAACCGCTTCGTTTAAGTGGTTATTTAGCAGTTCCATAACAGGCCCAGAGTGACTCTTTTAGCATTAGGCATTAATCACAAGACCGCCCCTGTCGATATTCGAGAGAAAGTCGCTTTTTCGCCAGACACCCTCGACGCTGCATTGCAGGATCTGCTTGCCTGCAACGCCGTCAGCGAAGCTGCAATTGTCTCCACCTGCAACCGTACTGAACTTTATGTCGGTGTCGATAATGAATCCGACCAGAGCGTCATCGAATGGTTCCGCAATTTTCATAACCTGAGCGCAGAGGAACTGGATCCCTATCTGTTTAACCATAGCGAAAATGCCGCCGTCCAGCATATACTTCGGGTCGCCAGTGGCCTCGATTCGCTGGTTCTCGGTGAACCGCAGATCCTCGGCCAGATCAAGGATGCTTATCAAAAAGCCAGTGCTGCCGGCGCTATTGGCCAGCAGCTCAACCGCCTGTTCCAGCATACCTTTGCCGTGGCCAAACAGGTGCGTACCGAAACGGCTATCGGTGCCAGTCCGGTTTCTGTCGCGTTTGCCGCCGTCAATCTGGCAAAACAGATTTTTGCCGATATCAGCAGACACACCGCCTTGCTCATCGGTGCCGGTGAAACTATCGAGCTGGTTGCCCGCCACCTGCATGAACAGGGCATTCGCAACATTATCGTAGCCAACCGTACCGTGGAACGGGCACAGGAACTGGCCCAGCTATTCGATGGCGAAGCTATTGCTTTGGCCGACATTCCTGAACGTCTGGTAAGTGCCGACATCATTATCTCATCCACCGCCAGCCAGTTACCTATCCTGGGCAAGGGTGCGGTAGAGCGCGCCCTGAAAGCGCGCAAACATAGTCCTATCTTTATGGTAGATATTGCCGTGCCCCGCGATATCGAACCGGAAGTCAGCCAACTTAACGATGTCTATCTCTACACGGTAGATGATCTGCATGAAGTGATTGAGGAAGGTCGCCAGTCACGTGAGGAAGCCGCTAAACAGGCCGAAGAAATCATTGAAAATCAGGTCGAACATTTCATGGGCTGGCTACGCTCACTCGAAGCCGTGGATACCATCCGCGCCTATCGTCAACAGGCCAACCGTTTGCGCGATGAGGCTTTGCAACACTCTGAACGCCAGTTGGCTTCGGGTAAGGACCCTCATCAGGTGATGGGCGAACTGGCGCGTACGCTGACTAACAAACTGATCCATCAGCCCACGGCACAGCTCAATCGCGCTGCCTATGAGGGCCGTAACGAGATACTCTCAAATGCACGCAGCCTGCTCGGTCTCGATCCGGAAGAAAATTAATCTCCCATGAAGTCATCTATTTATTCCAAGCTGGAAAGCCTGGCCGAACGGCTGGATGAAATCAATGCCCTGCTCTCGGATTCCAGCGTTATCCAGAATCAGAAACAATTTCGCAGCCTGTCACAGGAACATGCCCGTATCAGTCCGGTCATTGACTGCTTTCTTGAATACCAGTCCAGCCTGAATGATACCCGTGATGCTGAGCAGATGCTGGACGAAGACGATGCCGAATTGCGAGATATGGCCCGCGAAGAGCTGGCTGCGGCCAGCCAACGGCGTGACCAACTCGAAACGCAGTTACAAATCCTCATGCTGCCCTCGGATCCCCATGACGACAGGAATGTCTTTCTCGAAATCCGTGCCGGTACCGGCGGGGATGAAGCCGCCCTGTTCGCAGGCGATCTATTTCGCATGTATGCCCGATACGTCGAACAACGCCGCTGGCAACTGGAAATTGTCAGCGAGAATCCCGGCGAGCATGGCGGCTACCGTGAGATCATCACCCGCATCGAAGGTCAGGGCGCATACTCCCGGCTCAAGTTTGAATCAGGTGCCCACCGCGTACAGCGCGTACCCGAAACCGAATCCCAGGGCCGCATTCACACCTCGGCCTGTACCGTCGCCATCATGCCCGAAGCTGATGAGGTGGAAGCCATCGACATCAATCCCAAAGATTTGAAAATCGACACCTTTCGCGCATCCGGTGCCGGGGGTCAGCATGTCAATAAAACCGACTCGGCCATCCGCATTACCCACCTGCCCAGTGGCCTGGTGGTGGAATGTCAGGATCAACGCTCCCAGCACAAGAACCGTGCCCAGGCTATGTCTCTGTTGCAGGCGCGTCTATTCAGTGCCGAGCAGGAAAAACAGCAGGCCGAACAGGCCCAGACCCGGCGGCGGCTGGTCGGCAGCGGCGACCGTTCCGAACGTATTCGCACCTACAACTTCCCCCAGGGCCGGATTACCGATCACCGCGTCAACCTCACCCTCTACAAGCTGGACGAAGTCCTGCAGGGCAAGCTAGATGACATCATCAAACCATTGATTGCCGAACATCAGGCTGATTTACTGGCGGCAATTGGGGATGAGGATTAAACCATCCGTATTCTTTACACTCTGCATTTATCCGCTACGCGAAACAGGCCAACCACGGTCTTGGCATCATTTATTTTGCCTGATTTCGCCCATGCCAGCGCTTCTTCAAATTCAAGCCAGTGGCATTCAAAAATCTCATAGTCTTCCGGCTGCGGTGCACATGGTTGCAGCTCCTGCGCCAGATAAAGCCAGACTTTTTCGCTAAATACCCCCGGTGAGCTGAGCGACAAACCCAGCTCCTGCCATTGGCGAGCCGTTACTCCGGCCTCTTCCCGTAGTTCACGCCGGGCGGTTTCAAGTGGCGGCTCCTGATTATCAATTTTTCCGGCGGGCAGCTCCCATAGCCACTCGTCCATCACCCCTCGATACTGGCGCAACAAACAGATCCTCTGATGCTCATCCAGCGCCACGATAGCAGCCCCTCCGGGATGATGCACCACATCCATCGACATGATCCGACCATCGGGCAGTTTGACTTGCTCCGCTCCAGCATGGATGATTTGTCCATGAAACCGATTCCTGTCTTTTGAATTCAATCTCCACCTGCCTTGTTATCTGCCAACTATTTTAAGAATTAATGTCTTATACCATCGACGAAGCCATCCACTACGCAATGACCCTTCCAGGACAAAACGGGCAGGACAACGCACGTATGGAAGCCGAGTTGCTGCTGGCTTCGGTGCTGGAAAAGGATCGCACCTGGCTGCGAACCTGGCCGGATCACATCCTTCGCCCGGATCAAGGTCAGACATTTGAAATACTGATCCGCCGGCGACAGAAAGGTGAACCCATCGCGTATATCCTCGGCCAACGGGATTTCTGGACGCTGACACTGACAGTAACCGCCGACACCTTGATCCCGCGGCCTGAAACTGAATTACTGGTGGAACAGGCACTGGCTCGAATCCCCGAACAGGCTGGCTGGACCATTCTTGATCTGGGTACTGGCAGCGGTGCTATCGCTATCGCTATCGCCAAAGAACGTCCCCGCTGTACGCTGATCGCCACGGATCGCTCCCTCGCAGCACTGCACATCGCCCGGCAAAATATGCATATCAACGATCTTGGTAATATCCACTTTCTCGCCAGTAACTGGCTGACAAGCTTTGCTAACAACTTTCAGGTGCACGTGATTCTGAGCAACCCACCTTATATTAAGGTACATGATCCACATTTGTCTGCCGGTGATCTGCGTTTCGAACCCCTCAGCGCACTCGCAGCGGGCCATGACGGTCTGGACGATCTACAACATATCCTGAGTACAGCTAGAAACCATTTAAAACCCGGGGGCTGGCTACTACTGGAACATGGTTATCAACAGCAGGCTTCGTTACGTCATCTGCTTGCACAACATGGCTACCAATCTATCCATTGTTATCATGATTACGCCGATCAACCACGTCTTAGTCTCGGCCAGTGGCAAGCTAATTAGAATATCAGTAAAGACGGATGTTCTGATACATGTCCATTTCCTCTTGATTCGTGTCGTTTTCCGGTTAGGATAGGTAGTAAGGGGATAAAAGGAGCAGCTACAGAAATGCCAACCACCATAAAAAAGCGCGAAATATTTTTCAATGAAATATCTTGTGATGGCAATCAGGCTGAGTCTGCACTGCGCATGCTGGAAAATATTCAGGGCGTTCGAGAGCTGGAGATCGTCAACCCGCTGCAACTCAATGTGCATTATGATATCCGTTATCTCTGTCTTGCCGATATTGAAGAGGCTCTCACAGAAGTCGGCTTCCATCTTGATAACAACCTGCTGTTACGCCTCAAACGTGCGCTCTACAGTTACACTGAAACGACCGAGCGCGCTAATATCGGCTGTGACCGCTGCCAGGATCAAAGTACCCGCGATATTTTCATCGATCGCTACCAACAACAACCGCACGGCTGCCGCGACCATCGTCCCAGCCACTGGCGCGGTTATCTGTAAGCCGGTAGAAGGGTAAAGATACAAGGACAAAAGGGATCTTTTATCCTTGTATCTTTACCTTTGTATCTTTACCCTTCCAACCTATGAATGATGAACAACTGCTGCGCTACAGCCGCCAGATTATGCTGCCACAAATCGATGTGGCAGGGCAGGAAAAACTACTTGCCTCAACGGTACTTCTTATCGGCCTCGGTGGCCTCGGCGCACCCGTCGCCATCTATCTTGCCGCTGCCGGCATCGGCCATCTTGTACTGGTGGATTTTGACCAGGTGGATCTCAGTAATCTGCAACGCCAGATCATACATCGCACAGAAGATATAGGTCGACCCAAGGTGGAATCCGCCCGTGATAGCCTGCTGCGTTTGAATCCTGACATCCGTGTTTCCACTCTCAACAAAAAACTGAATACTGATGAGCTTCTGACCCAGGTTCAACAAGCTGATGCAGTCATCGAAGGTAGTGACAATTTCGCCACCCGCTTTACCGTCAATGAAGCCTGCGTCAAAACTAGCACCCCTCTGGTATCCGGTGCCGCCATTCGCATGGAAGGCCAGGTATCGGTTTATCTGAATAACGGCCACGGCCCCTGTTATCGCTGCCTGTATAAAGATGAAGGCGAGCTGGATACCCGTTGTAGTCACAACGGTGTACTGGCACCCGTGGTCGGCATCATCGGCAGTATTCAGGCCACGGAGGCAATTAAGATTATCACCGGTATTGGCCAGGTTCTGGATGGTCGTCTATTGCTGCTGGATGCCATGAATATGGACTGGCGCAGTTTGAAACTGAAAAAAGATCCCGCTTGCCCGGTTTGTAAGTCATGACACCATACTGACTGATTGCTGACTGGCATATAACGCTCTCATCGGGGACTTTTAAAGCTGGCGGGGGGGCAAGTTTTTTTGCAAACGCCGCGACAGGTTTAAAAGACCCTCTGGATGAGTTTGTTAGGTGGTATTTTTGGTTTAACTCTACAAAGTCCATTTTCCAACATTAATTGAATGACTCTATCATAGGTTAGTGCACGCTCAATTTTACAAGATTCAGGAAAATAGCTAGAACGGTATGTCATACCTGGAACCAAATTGGCTTCAATAAAAAAACAATCTCCTTCTTTATTAGCTCTAATATCTATTCTGCCAAAGTCCCTCACGCCTAAAGTCAAGAACGAATTAATAGCCAGTTTTTTCACTTTATTTTTTATATCATCATCTTTAATTGATTTTAGCTCTTCTAAATTATTATTTTTTACCTCTCGCCCTAAAATTCTAAGCCCATTTTTTGATTCTGGCGAAACTATTTCGACAGGAAAAATCATTAGTTCGTTGTTTGGTGTGCTTATTATTGAGACTGTAAACTCACGCCCATCCAAATATTCTTCTACCAAAACAGGGGTGCTAAATCGGCTATATAACGATAATACTTTACTTTCAAATTCCGAAAAATTTGTCACGTAGGAGGAGTCATCAATTCCATTTCCATTTGCCGCATCTGTCGGTTTTAAAAATAATGGGAATTTAATCGGGAGTTCACTTGCACATCGGTACTGCTCGGGAATTGCCGTAAAATATTTTGCCGTTTTGATACCTTTATTTGCTAAATATAATTTCGCACTAATTTTATTGGAATCAAACCTCAACACATCTCTTAATGAGCCTGTGAAATTAATTCCATGCCGAGAAAAATATTCACTCAACCAAATATTCTTTTCATTTTGAAGTGGAATATATTTTACGGCTAAAACAACCAAATCCGGATTTTTCTTGACAATACTATCCAAGTCTCGTTTAGATTTGCATATATTCAATTTTACGTCATACCCTATGCTTTTGATAGAATTAAAGACATTAATGCAAGCCTTGAGAGAGCCAAATCCAGTCTCGTTCAAATTCTCATTTTGAATTGTTACTATTTCAATTTTCAATGCTTATTTCCTTGATAATCTTAAATGTTATGTGCGGCAATTTTTCATAACTAAGAATAAACAACCCCGCCGCAAGCAGCGGGGGATATAACCCAAAGAGATTTATACCCCCAGTTTTTTCTTTATTAGATCATTCACCTGCGCGGGATTGGCTTTGCCTTGAGTCTGTTTCATGACCTGACCGACGAAAAAGCCCATGAGTTTATCCTTGCCGCCTTTTAGCTGCTCAAACTGTTTCGGGCTGGCTGCAATAATTTCATCCAGTACAGATTCAATCGCGCCGCTATCGGTAATCTGTTTAAGACCGTGGCTGTCGATAATGGCATCGGCATCACCTTGGCCTGCCCACATGGCATCAAAAACTTCCTTGGCAATTTTACCGGAGATAGTATTATCTTTAATCCTCCTGAGCATACCCGCCAGCATTTCAGCACTAACCGGGCTAGCACTAATATTGCGGTTTTCCTTATTCAGAAACCCGGCAAGCTCACCCATGATCCAGTTAGCCGAAAGCCGAGGCTCATCACTTAATTTCACTACCTGTTCAAAATAATCACCCATCTCACGGCTAGCCGTTAGTAAACTCGCATCATCATCGCTGAGTTTATACTCTTCAATAAAACGGACTTTTTTGGCATCCGGCAGTTCAGGCAGGGTTTCGCGAATCCGCACAAGCATGTCAGCAGTAATCTCAACTGGCAATAAATCGGGGTCGGGGAAGTAACGGTAATCCATCGATTCTTCCTTGGAGCGCATGGGGCGCGTTTCACCCTTGTCCGGATCATAGAGCCGGGTTTCCTGTCTCACGACGCCACCATTTTCGATCAAGTCGATCTGACGTTCGACTTCAAACTCAATCGCCCTTTCCACATAACGGAAAGAATTGATATTTTTTAACTCGGTACGGGTGCCCAATTCTTCCTGTCCTTTGGGGCGCACCGAGACATTGGCATCACAGCGAAAGGAACCTTCCTGCATGTTGCCGTCGCTGATTTGCAGGTAGCGCACCAGCGAGTGCATTTTTTTCATATAGGCCACCGCTTCCTTTGCCGAACGCATATCCGGCTCGGAGACGATTTCCAGCAATGGTGTGCCGGCACGATTGAGATCAATCCCGGTCATGCCGTGGAAATCCTCATGCAGGGACTTGCCTGCATCTTCTTCCAGGTGCGCACGGGTCACGCCAATCACTTTGGTCTCACCGTTTTCCAGTTCGATGCTCAGCGTCCCTGTCCCCACTACCGGCAGTTCAAACTGGCTGATCTGATAACCTTTGGGTAGATCCGGATAGAAATAATTCTTGCGTGCAAATACCGAACGCGGTGCAATCTCGGCGTTGATCGCCAGACCGAACTTAATCGCCATATTCACCGCTTCCCGATTCAATACCGGCAATACACCCGGCAATCCTAGATCTACAGTACAGGCCTGGGTATTAGGCTCAGCTCCGTAGGCGGTAGATGCGGCAGAGAATATTTTACTTTTGGTCGCAAGCTGAGTATGAATCTCAAGCCCTATGACGGTTTCCCACTCCATATTTCTTAGCCTCGTATTTTAATGCCGAGCCGCAAAGACGCAGAGAACGCAAATAAAATTATTTAAAAAAATCTGCGTCCTTTGTGCCTTCGCATCTTTGCGTTGGGTTGTTTTTTTCATTCAAACCCCTTCGGGGCCTGCTGATGATAATCCGTGACTTGCTGAAACTTGTGCGCGACATTAAGAAGCCGCGCTTCTTCAAAATAGTTACCGATGATATGCAAGCCTACCGGCATATCGTTAACGAAGCCGGCAGGAATAGACATGCCAGGCAAGCCCGCGAGGTTGACGGCGATGGTGTAGATGTCCGACAGATACATGGTGATAGGGTCGTCAACTTTCTCACCAATCCTGAACGCGGGCGTAGGTGAAGTCGGCCCCATGATTACATCGACTTTTTCAAAGGCCTGTTTAAAATCACCACTGATCAAACGACGCACTTTCTGCGCTTTGAGATAATAGGCATCGTAATAACCGGAAGACAGGGCATAAGCCCCGATTATAATCCGGCGTTTGACCTCGGCACCAAAGGCTTCTCCCCGGGATCGCTTGTACAGATCCTCCAGATCTTTCGGGTTTTCACAGCGATAACCGAAACGTACACCATCAAAACGGGAAAGATTAGAGGAACATTCCGCTGGCGCGACTACATAATAGGCTGGCACCGCAAGATGCGTATTGGGCAGGCTGATATCAACGATTTCCGCCCCCCGTTTTTTGTATTCTTCAATTGCTGCCTGCACGGCATCCCCTATGCCGGCATCCAGTCCTTCGCCAAAGTATTCTTTGGGCAAACCGATCTTTAACCCTTTAATATCTGCATCCAGCCCAACGGTATAATCCGGCACCGGGGTATCAATGCTGGTGGAATCGCGTTCATCAAAACCCGCCATCGCGCCCAGAATTATGGCCGCATCTTCAGCCGTGCGGGTCAACGGCCCAGCCTGATCCAGACTGGAAGCAAAGGCGATCATGCCGTAGCGCGAGACTCGTCCGTAGGTGGGTTTGAGTCCGGTAATACCGCAGAGCGCCGCTGGTTGGCGAATGGAACCACCGGTATCCGTACCTGTAGCGCAGGGTGTCAGGCGCGCCGCCACGGCAGCGGCCGAGCCCCCGGAGGAACCCCCCGGCACATTATCGGTGTTCCAGGGATTTTTTACCGCGCCATAAAAACTGGTTTCATTCGATGAGCCCATAGCAAACTCATCCATATTGGTCTTACCCAGCATGACGGTACCGGCAGCATTCAGTTTTTCCACGCTGGTGGCATTATAGGGGGCGATAAAATTATCCAGCATTTTTGAACCGCAGCTGGTCTTCACGCCATCGGTACAGAAAATATCTTTCTGCGCCAGCGGAATGCCGGTCAGAGGGCCGGCTTCACTCTGGGCAATGCGCTGATCGGCCTGTTTCGCCTGCACCAGCGCACGCTCAGCACTGACGGTAATAAAGCTGTTGAGTGTGCCATCCATGCTTTCGATGCGAGCCAGAAAATGGCGCGTCAGTTCTTCACTGGAAAAATCTCCCTGCTGCAGGCCACGGGATAATTCAGCGATGGTTTTGTTGTGCATGTACTTCAATCCTTCGGAATAGTTATCCGATGAGTGCGTAAAGATGGCTTGGGCCCCTCCTGTTTCAGAAACCTAGCCATCCTGCGGTTTTTGTAACAAGCTACGGGGGGGTACTGCCGAAGAAATTTAGAATCACTCAATCACCTTCGGCACCAGATACAGTGCGTTTTCCACCTGTGGGGCAATTTTCTGAAAATGCTCGCGCTGGTTGCTTTCCCTGACTTCATCTTCCCGCAGACGCTGCACGGCATCGGTGGGATGCGCCATAGGCTGGACATTACTTGTCTCTACCGAGTTCATCTGTTCAACCAGATCCAGTATACTGGATAAATTCTGAACATAAGCGGGTATATCGACTTCATCAATGCCTAATCGTGCCAGATGTGCTATTTTCTCTATGTCTTGCTTGTTCAGTGACATGGCGTGCCTCGAATATTATGTGAACTTAATCGCAGTTGGGCAGCATTTGCAGTAAAGCAACCATTAATTACCCGAATATTTAGCTTATTCAATGATGATTGCTTGCCCAACAGCCCCCTATTTTATTAAAGTATCCGCTTTAATGACATTAAAGATTATAAAAAATTATGTTTGATAGCCTGCGTGGTCTTTTTTCCAATGATGTATCCATTGATCTGGGTACCGCCAACACTCTTATTTATGTTCGTAACAAAGGTATTGTGCTCAACGAGCCCTCGGTCGTCGCCATTCGCCAGGAGCGTGGCCCGGGCGGCCCCAAAAGCATTTCTGCGGTCGGCATGGAGGCCAAGCGTATGCTCGGCCGTACCCCCGGAAATATTGTCGCTATCCGGCCGATGAAAGACGGTGTCATTGCTGATTTTACCGTAACCGAGAAAATGCTTCAGCATTTCATTCGCAAGGTTCATGAAGCCCGTTTTTTCCGCCCGTCACCGCGGGTGCTGATCTGCGTACCCTGTGGCTCCACCCAGGTCGAACGCCGTGCCATCCGTGAGTCGGCTGCGGGTGCGGGTGCCCGTGATGTATATCTGATTGAAGAACCCATGGCGGCCGCCATTGGTGCGGGTATGCCCATTTCCGAGGCTTCCGGCTCCATGGTGCTGGACATCGGCGGCGGTACCACTGAAGTAGCGATTATATCCCTCTCTGGCATTGTCTATTCCGCATCGGTACGCATTGGCGGTGACCGTTTCGACGAGGCGATTATCAATTATGTACGCCGTAATTACGGTAGCCTGATCGGTGAATCGTCGGCTGAGCGAATCAAGCATGAAATCGGCACCGCCTTCCCTGGCAACGAAGTCCGCGAACTGGAAGTCCGCGGCCGCAATCTGGCCGAGGGCATACCTCGCAGTTTCACGCTCAACAGCAATGAAATTCTCGAAGCTCTGCAGGAACCGCTATCCGGCATTGTTTCTGCCGTCAAAACCGCCCTGGAGCAAACGCCCCCGGAACTGGCTTCTGATATTGCTGAGCGCGGCATGGTGCTCACTGGTGGCGGGGCTCTGCTGCACGATCTGGATCGTCTACTGATGGAGGAAACCGGGCTGCCCGTACTGATCGCTGAAGATCCTCTCACCTGTGTTGCCCGTGGTGGTGGCCGGGCGCTGGAAATGATTGACGAACACGGCGGTGATCTCTTTAGTGTTGAATAAGCCGGACAGCTGATTTTATTTCCGGCAACAAAATGGGCATCCCCAAAAATGCGCCCGGAATACCCCCGGGTGGATTTTCAGGATGAACCCAGGAGCCTGCTTAATCGGAGAGAAACCCCGTTAAACTGTTATTTATTCAAGGTCCATCAAATGGAATACGTCTATTCCTGTTGGTCGTCCTGTCCATTGTATTAATGACGTTAGACTATCGCACCGACACGGTGCACAGCATTCGTGCCGGACTTTCCGTTGTTGTCTATCCGGTACAATACCTCGTTAATCTGCCCAGCAATTTTCTCAACTGGACCACGGACACCTTTGTTATCCGCCATACTTTGCAGGAGGAAAATACCGGCCTGCGCACCCAGAATCAAATCCTCAAGGCTCAGTTACAGAAGTTCACGTTTATCGAAGCTGAAAACGTGCATCTGCGCGAACTGCTGCAATCGTCCCGACGTGTCGGTGAACGAATGCTGGTTGCTGAACTGCTATCGGTCGATCTCGATCCCTTTCGTCGTCAGGTGGTGATCAACAAGGGCAGCCTGAATGATGATCTTTATATCAGCCAGCCCCTGCTCGATGCCAGTGGCGTGATGGGCAAAATCGTTCATATTTATCCGTTCACCAGTACCGCTATCCTGATTACCGATCCGGATAACAGTCTGCCAGTGCAGGTGGCACGCAACGGTTTGCGCACCATTGCCGTTGGTACCGGGAGTGATAATCGCTTGAAGTTACTCTACCTGCCCAACAATGCGGACATCAAAGTTGGCGATAAACTGATAACGTCAGGCTTGGGCTGCGTGTTTCCGGCAGGTTATCCCGTTGGCCAGGTGACCGCAATAAACATTAACCCCCGCCTGCCCTTTGCCCATGTACTGGCCAAACCGACTGCAAAACTGAACCGCAGCCGCGAAGTCCTGCTGGTTTGGCCTTCTCACTATTCAAAAGAAAAAATGCAGACACCCTGTTCCCATATGCAGGAGAAAGCACCATGAGTATTCATGAGCGCAGACGGGGAAGCTGGGTTATTATCTTCAGCTTCGTCATCGCCCTGTTGCTGAGTATTCTACCCTTGCCGCCCAACCTGCTTGCTTTTATGCCCAGCTGGCTGTTGCTGATGACCATTTACTGGAGTATGGCCCTGCCACACCGTATCGGCATCGGCATCGCATGGGGTCTGGGTCTGCTGCTCGATGTGCTGCGCGATACCCTGCTGGGGCAACATGCCCTGGTGATGGCTCTAGTGATTTTTTTAATCATCCGCCTGCATCAGCGCATTCGTGTCGCACCTCTTTGGCAACAGGCCATTACCATTTATATTCTATGCTTATTCTATATGCTGATTATTTTCTGGATTAAGGGCTTGCAGGGCGTGGGGCTAGATTTCTGGATGGCACTCGTCTCGCCGCTGGTCAGCGCGCTGATCTGGCCGCTAGTGTTTATTTTTATGCGCAACCTGCGGCGTTATTACCAGGTTAATTGACTCCTCTGCCTCTGCTAATGTTTACCTATTTATACTGTCTGTACTAAGTCATGGCTTATCACAAACAAATTACTCTGAAAGATCATGTGCGGGAAACACATATCTTCAATCAGCGGCTGATCATTGCTACCGTACTGATAGCCAGCCTGACCCTGATTCTGATTGCGCGCATGGTGTACCTGCAAATTATTAATCTCAACCATTTTTCCCTGCTCTCGGAAAACAACCGGATGAGCATTCTCCCCATTCCCCCCACCCGCGGATTAATCTATGATCGCAACGGCATTCTGTTAGCCCAGAACCTTCCCAGCTTCACCCTGGAGCTGGTTACTGAACATATGCATGATGTGAATAAAACCCTGCGCCAGATTGGCAAACTTATCACTCTCACTAAAGAAGACATCAAACGATTCAATAAAAATCGTCGTCACAAACGCCGTTTCGAAGGCGTTCCCCTGCGTTTTCGTCTCAATGATAGTGAGGTCGCCCGCATTGCCGTCAACCAGTACCGTATGCCAGGCGTGAATATCCGCGCGACCCTGACTCGCCATTATCCCTTGGGCGCATTGGGTGCACATGCCATTGGCTATGTCGGACGCATCAATATCGAAGAGCTGCGCAAACTGAATGCGTCTAACTACAGTGGTACCAGTCATATCGGTAAAACCGGCATTGAACGCGCCTATGAAAAGCTCTTGCACGGCCATGTGGGTATGCAAAAAGTCGAAACCAATGCACAAGGAAAAATCCTGCGGGTACTGCAACGCACATTACCGATTCCAGGCAAAAACTTATACCTGAACCTGGATGTAAAACTACAGGCTATCGCCGAAAACGGCTTCGGCGATCGCACCGGTGCTCTAGTGGCTATCAACCCCCGCAGCGGTGCAGTACTGGCCCTGGTCAGTGTCCCTACTTTCGATCCAAACCTGTTCGTCAACGGCATCAGTAGAAAAAAATACAAACAACTGCGCGACTCGCCCGATCGCCCCCTCTTCAACCGTGCACTACGCGGCCAGTATCCCCCCGGTTCCACTATCAAGCCTTTCATCGGTCTGGCTGGACTGGAGCTGCATACCATCACTCCGACTGATGAAATCTACTGTCCTGGCTGGTTCTCACTGAAAAATGATCCACGTCATTATCGCGACTGGAAAAAAAATGGTCATGGCAAAACCAATCTAACCCGCGCCATCGTCCAGTCCTGTGATGTCTATTTTTATAACCTGGCACTGGCACTGGGTATTGATAACATACATAGTTTCCTATCCAAATTTGGTCTGGGTGAACGTACCGGTATCGACATCAAGGGCGAAAAACCCGGTCTGCTACCTTCGCGCGCATGGAAACGGCGAGTCCACCATTTACCCTGGTTTCCCGGTGAAACCCTGATCACGGGTATTGGCCAGGGATTTATGCTCACCACGCCCCTGCAACTAGCCAGCATCACTGCCACTCTCAGCCGCCATGGCCAGCGCATGCAACCGCACATGCTTTATGCGATTGAGTCCCCAGGCAGCAAGCACGTTAAAATTATTCCACCCACCATCATCACCCCCCCCGTGCAGGCCAGTGAGGCTAACTGGAACATCATCATTCAGGCCATGAAAAAAGTAGTCAACAGCCCTCATGGTACAGCGCGTCGCATCAGCCATCATCTGTCTTACAGCATTGCAGGCAAAACCGGCACTGCCCAGGTATTTGGTATTAAACAGAATGAGGAGTATGTTGCAAAAAACGTCATCAAAAAACTCCGCGACCATGCCCTGTTCATCGGTTTCGCGCCGGTTGAAAACCCCAGGATCGCGGTTGCCGTGGTCGTCGAAAATGGCGGCGGTGGTGGTTCCGTTGCGGCCCCTATTGCGCGTAAGGTTATGGATCAATATTTACTGAACAAAGGACCCTAGAGACGATGGATTTCGGTACCCCCCCTCTCCTTTATAATACCTCGGGACGGCGCAGGCACTTTATTCACCTGCATATCGACTGGCCCTTGCTTATCGCCCTGCTGCTGCTGGCTGGCATGGGCCTGTTCATACTCTATAGTGCCAGCGATCAAAATATGGCTGTCGTGCAAGCCCAGGGGCTGCGCATCCTGCTGGCGTTTTTCATTATGCTACTGGTGGCGCAGATCGTACCTTACGGAATCCAGTTCTGGTCACCCTGGCTATACGGGCTGGGTCTGCTACTGTTACTCGCCGTACTCATCAGGGGCGAAATCGGCAAGGGCGCTCAACGCTGGCTGGATCTTGGCTTTGTTACCTTCCAGCCCTCAGAGATTATGAAACTGGCCGTGCCCATGATGATTGCCTGGTACTTTGCCGAGGCCTCCCTGCCAGCCAACCGCAAACGCCTGCTTGTCGCTGGCATGTTACTGATTCTCCCGACGCTAATGGTGGCCAAACAACCTGATCTGGGTACCTCCCTGCTCATTGCCAGCTCCGGTATGTTTGTGCTCTTGCTAGCCGGTCTTTCACTGCGCTTTATCAGTGTTTTTCTGTTTACCATCCTTGCCAGTACTCCTCTTGTCTGGAACTATTTACTCCACGATTATCAGCGTCAGCGAATTTTAACCTTTATCAACCCGGAGAATGATCCGCTGGGTGCGGGTTATCATATTATTCAATCGACTATCGCCATCGGCTCCGGCGGTATTTATGGTAAAGGCTGGCTTAATGGCACCCAGTCACACCTGGATTTTATCCCCGAACGTTCGACTGATTTTATTTTTGCCGTCTTCAGTGAAGAATTTGGTTTCATTGGCGTCCTCATCCTGCTATTCCTGTACAGTTTTATTATCGCCCGTGGCCTGCTCATCGCTTCACAGGCGCAGCATACCTATGGCCGTCTACTCGCCGGCAGCATCACTCTGACATTCTTCGTTTATGTTTTTGTCAACATCGGTATGGTTTCTGGTATTCTGCCTGTGGTCGGTGTGCCTTTACCATTAATTAGCTATGGCGGCACATCGATAGTGACCCTGCTGGCTGGATTCGGTATCCTCATGTCCATACATACGCATCGCAAACTGATGTCAACCTGAACAACATCCGGATCACCATGCCAAAATTTAAACACCTTTTAGTCATAGCACTATTGTTAAACACCAGCCTTGTTCAAGCCAACACCAGCAGCCTTGGCAACAAGGTATTGATTAATAATTTTATCCATGAAATGGTGAAGAAATACCACTTCAATACAGATAAACTGAAAAAGCTATTTGCCCAGACCCACCTTCATCAAAACATTCTTGATGCCATCGCCCGTCCGGCAGAAAACAAACCCTGGAGTGAATACCGCCCTATCTTCCTCACCCGTGGCAGGCTTCTGGACGGCCTCAAATTCTGGCATAAAAATGAAGCCAGCCTGCGACGCGCTCGCAAAACCTTTGGTATTCCCGAAGAAATCATCGTCGCTATCATCGGTATTGAAACACGTTATGGCAAACATGCCGGTAACTATCCTGTTATCGATGCACTGGCAACCCTGGCTTTCGCCTATCCACCTCGCAGTCCGTTCTTTCGTAAGGAGCTACAGGAATATTTGCTTATGAGTCGGGAAGAAGGACTTGATCCTCTGCAACAGAAAGGTTCCTATGCCGGAGCAATGGGTATGCCCCAGTTCATGCCCAGCAGCTTCCGCCAGTATGCCATTGACTTCAACGGCGATGGACGACGCGATCTATGGCGTAACCCGGCTGATGTTATTGGCAGTGTGGCCAACTACTTTCAAAAACATCACTGGAGGAAAGACCAGCCTATTGCCAACAGGGTTAGTGTCAATGGCAATGCCTATAAAACATTGCTCGGCACTGATGGGCAACATTTACTCAAACCCCATCTGAGTCAACAGACATTACGCACACATGGCATCAACCTGCCCAAAGGACTTCCCGCGGGCATGAAAGGTTCACTGATTGAACTGGAGGGAAAAGAGGGCCCTGAGCAGTGGGTAATCTGGCCTAACTTCTATGTCATCAGTCGCTATAATCATAGCGTTCTATATTCCATGTCTGTATTTCAGCTCAGCCAGCAGCTACGTAAAAACCGATGAAGGGTTCCGATTGCAAGAACGCCCTGCTACTACTTGTTAGCATGTTCCTTATTAGTGCCTGTAGCACTATCAGAACCAACCGCTACCAAATGTATCAGGATCGAGCACCCGACAGAAATATCAATATCAGTCAGATCCCCAATGCTATTCCCCGCGACGAGCCGCATAGTAAATACGGTAATCCCAGAAGTTATAGAGTCAACGGCCACACGTACCGAGTAATGAAAAGTAGCCTGGGTTATCGCGCCCGCGGGATAGCATCCTGGTACGGAAAAAAATTTCATGGCCACCGCACCGCCAGCGGCGAAATCTATAACATGTACGCGATGACTGCTGCCCACAAGGAACTGCCCCTACCCACCTGGGTACGCGTGACTAATCTAAGCACAGGCCGTAGCGTGATTGTTAAGGTCAATGATCGCGGTCCCTTCCATGCCAATCGGATTATCGATCTATCCTGGGCCGCAGCAAAGAAACTGGGGATTACTGCCAGCGGCACCGGTATGGTAGAAATAGAGGCGCTGGACCCCCGCCATTATCAGACGAATATGGCAACAGCTAACTTGCGGCAAGAACAAACCGGCACACCTGCCCTGCAATATCATCTGTATTTACAGGCAGGAGCCTTTATCAGCCGTGACAATGCGCAACGGTTACAGGAAAAATTACAATCGGCATTACATATGCAGAATATCCGCGCTATCTATAACGCGGATAAACACATGTATCGAGTACGTATCGGCCCCCTGGCCAATGTCAATGAAGCCGATCGGCTGGCAAAACAGATCAGCGAACGTGGACTGGCTCAACCCCATATTGTAATTGATTGATAAAACATCTTATTTGTTGACACACAGCTATGTTTCATTCACCGAAGCCTGTAAAATACCCCAAAATTCAGACGTGTTGAGGCAACCATGCGTAAATCGTTAACCGCTATTATCTTTTTACTGCTTACCGGCTTTAGCCAGCTGCTGCTGGCTAATCCTGCACTGGTTCCCGTAGCGCCGGATATTCCCGCTAAAGCCTATATGCTGGTTGATCAACAAAGCGGCTATGTTCTGGCATCAAAGAATATGAACGAGCGCATTGCACCCGCCAGCCTGACCAAACTCATGACGGCCTATGTCGTGTTTTCTGAACTTCGATCCGGCAGCATCAAACTGACTGATCAGGTAAAAATCAGCGAAAAAGCCTGGCGTATGAGAGGCTCGCGCATGTTCATCGAAGTAAACAAACATATCAAACTGGAAGACTTGCTTAAAGGTATGATCGTCCAGTCCGGTAACGATGCCAGCGTGGCGTTGGCCGAATATGTCGGCGGCAGTGAAAGCGCCTTTGTCACCCTGATGAATGAGCATGCCGCAAACATGGGGCTAAAGAATACCCACTTTGCAAACTGCACTGGCTGGCCCAACCCTGATCATTATACAACCGCCCATGATCTCGCTCACATTGCCATGGCTCTGATCCGGGACTTTCCGGAATACTACCATTTATTCAAGATCAAGGAATTCACCTATAACCATATTAAACAGTATAATCGCAACCGTCTGCTATGGCTGAATGAGCACGTTGATGGCTTAAAGACCGGACATACTGAATCTGCCGGTTACTGTCTGATTTCTTCAGCCAAGCAAGGCGACATGCGTCTGGTTTCTGTCGTTCTTGGAACACCATCAGATAATGATCGTGCCAGCGCCAGCCGTGCTTTGCTTAATTATGGCTTCCGTTTTTATAAAACCTTTCCTCTGTACAAGGCACATAAGACCCTGACCAGCATGCGCATCTGGAAAGGCAAAACTAAAACCCTGCCACTGGGGCTGGAGAAAACTCTCTACGTCACGGTTCCACGGGACGGCCGCAATAAAATAAAAGCCAACATGAAAATTGACAGTATGATCGTCGCCCCGGCCAGCAAGGGACACAGCTATGGAACTGTCAATGTTATGCTGGGTAAACAACAACTGGCTCAACGACCACTGGTTGCACTCAAAGACATACCCGAAGGTGGACTCTGGCGTAAACTGACAGACAATGTCCTTCTCATGTTCAAGTAACCAGGCTCATGCCCTCCTCTTCTATATGCTACCTTAATGGCGACTACCTGCCCCTCGGGCAGGCGAAAGTCTCCGTTCTTGATCGTGGTTTTATTTTCGGGGATGGCGTTTATGAAGTCATCCCGGTTTATGGTGATCATCTGTTTCGTCTGCAACAACATCTGCAACGGCTGAATAACAGTCTCGATGCCATTAAACTCGCCAACCCACTGAGTGATGAGCAATGGCATGACATGTTGCAGATGCTGGTGAAAAAAAACCAGGATCAGCACAACCCGGATAAATCGGTTTATCTACAACTAACACGTGGTGTGGCTAAACGCGATCATGGCTTCCCGAAAAACACCCCGGTTACGATCTTTGCCATGAGCAATCCGCTACTTGCTACCGATATGGAAAAAATGCAGGCCGGTGTTGCCGCCATTACCCTGGATGATATTCGCTGGCGTTATTGCCACATCAAGACCATCGCCCTGCTGCCCAATATCCTGCTCAAACAACAGGCAATCGAAAAACATGCTAGCGAGGCTATTCTGGTGCGGGAGGGGCAAGTTACCGAGGGCTCAGCCAGCAATTTATTTATAGTCCGTAACGGGGTAATCAAAACGCCCGCCAAAAGCGAGCGACTACTACCTGGTGTCACCCGCGATCTCATCGTCGAACTGGCACAGAATAACGGCATGATCTGTGAAGAGACGACGATCAGTGAAACCGAATTGCATGCGGCAGATGAAATATGGTTATCCAGTTCAACCAGGGAAATCCTTCCCATCACCCGTCTGGATGAAAAAACTATCGGCACGGGAACAGCCGGCCCTCTATGGCAAAAAATGATTAAAATCTATCAGTCCTATAAACAGAAACTACGGGCAGGCGCAGAAACTGGATCGGTTTGAAATTCTGTCCACATGACCCCGGGTATATGCCATGAGCGATGAACAGACCCTGTTCGAATTTCCCTGTAAATTCCCTCTTAAAGTGATGGGGCGGCATGATGCCGGGTTTGAAAATCATGTCAAAGATATCGTTATCCGTCATATTGATGAAGCGGAAATATTTGAGAGCAAATCCCGCCCCAGCAATAACGGTAATTTTATTTCCGTCACGCTGATCATTCAGGCACAGAGCAAACAACAGCTGGATAGAATTTATATTGAACTCAACGCCAGTGACGCTGTATTGATGACTCTGTAACAAGGTAGATGATAAAGTCTCCTCTGGACTTCGTACTTTGTTCTACCCATATACCTTTATATAGCACCTGACTATGACCGCATCGACCCCTCCCCTTATTGTGCGAACCCTCGGTTATCAGGACTACGATCCCGTCTGGCGTGCCATGCAATCTTTCACCCGACAGCGTACAGCTGACAGCCTTGATGAGCTCTGGCTGGTCGAACATCCCGCAGTATTCACTCTCGGCCTCAATGGCAAACGCGAACATGTGCTACAGCCAGGCAATATTCCTGTTATCAATGTCGATCGTGGCGGTCAGGTTACTTACCACGGCCCTGGCCAGTTGCTATTCTATCCCCTGCTGAATCTGCAACGTCATCGGCTTAGCGTGCGACAACTGGTATCTCTGCTGGAACAATTGATCATCGATTTATTGGCCCGCTACCGAATCACGGCACAAAACCGTAGCAAGGCACCCGGGGTCTACGTCGATGAGGCAAAAATTGCAGCTCTGGGTCTACGCATAAAACGCGGTTGCAGTTATCACGGACTATCACTAAATATAAACATGGATCTTGAACCCTTCAGCCGAATCAATCCCTGTGGCTATAAAGATATGCCTGTAACACAATGTCTCGACCTGGGTATTCAGGCCGATATAGAAACCATTTCCATGCAATTGCAAGAGCAATTCAGCTATCGACTGGGGTGTGAACTATCAGCCATCGAAACCACACTACCTGTTTGATCTTTATGCTTTTCAACAAGCACAGGATTCCCGCAATATGAGTTTTTATTTTGTCAAAATAATCCAGGTTCTGCTGATGCCCCCGGCACTCATGCTGCTCATCATGCTTGCCGGTCTGATTCTCCTGCACGGGTCACGGCGTTACGGTAAAGTGCTTATCATCAGTGGCATATTATTGCTTGTCGCCACCAGCCTGCCTATTATTTCAGACACACTTATCTCTAACATGGAAAATATTCCCGCTCTGAGCAAAGAGCAGATGAAAAATACCGATGCCCAGGCAATCGTCATCCTTGGTGGTGGTAGTTATTCGAATGCACCGGAATATGGCGGCGATACAGTCTCCATTGCAACACTGGAGCGCATTCGCTATGGTGCCTATATACACAGACAGAGCGGCTTACCTATATTGGTTAGCGGTGGCCGGGTTTTTAGTGATAGAAAAACGGCCGAAGCCACACTGATGGAGAAAGTTCTGGAAAATGATTTTCATACGCCGGTAAAATGGCGTGAAAATCAATCGCGTAACACCTGGGAAAATGCCCAATACAGTTATCACATGCTGGCACCAGAAAAAATAAATAAAATCATTCTGGTTACTCATGCCCTGCACATGTCACGTGCAGTTATGTCTTTTGAAGCCGCTGGCTTTGACGTAATACCTGCGCCTCTGGGCTTTGATAATGGGGACAATAGCTTTACTATCTTTGATCTTATACCACAAGTTGATACCATGGAGTCCATGCGCAATATGCTGCACGAAGTCATCGGCACATTCTGGTACCGGCTGCACTATATGTCGTAAACAAAGACTATGCTGCTATCCTGTAAGCATTTAACCCTCGGATGTATGTTTTATAGTGCAACATGCATTATTTAACTCTCGCAAAGATATACTCTGAACAGATCAAATACAAAAAGGGGCTTAATGACCTTCATACATGATTTTCCAGTTGTTATTGTCACCCTGTAAGTAAAGACGTTTACTCACATCACTCTGATAATTACTGGACTGGTAATCCTGCTGAAAACGCGCTACTACGATGTCTTTACCTGTCGAAGTTTCTGGATAGGCCAGCAGGGAAATATCGGATAGATCGATTTTCTGGTAAGATTTGTTGCGCGCAATCCGCCGCTTACGCTTGCTCCAGCTTTTCAGATCATAACCCTGGCTCCAGAAATTATGACTATAATGACTGAGATAACGATCTACATTCATGCTCTCCCAGTCGTGTCGCCAGCGTTCAAGTGCGGTCAACAAATCATCGCGTTCCTGTAACCAGACTTTGGGTGTTAACCAGTCCACTTTTTCAACTATAACTACCGGTGTCTCACCCGGGTGCAACTCTTTCTTCAGGGAGTTGAAATCAATATTTGTCAGCACCATACAACCTTCACTGTCCAATGGTGGACGACTATAATAGTTCCTTTTTGTACCGTGCAACCAGATGCCATAGCCGGTTTTACCATCTCGCCTATCCAGTTCGTTAGGATAATTAAGTGGAAATGCACCTACCCCGTATTCGTCCGGTAGTTTGTCCTTTGGTATCCAGGAAGTGATAAAATAAACGCCCTCGGGCGTGCGTAAATCACCACTCGTATATTTGTTACCCGCCTTCTTGCCAGTGCTGACATAATAGTTTTGCACCAGTTTTGGTGGCTGCTTTTCCTGCCGTTTATAAACATAAAGCCGGTGACTGGATTTTTCTACCAGCACCGCATACTTTACCGATTTCCCCAACTTCAGGATCTGTCTGGGCAGGCGTGGCGGGCTGTTATTGAAGTTTACGACATGCTGACGCAGGCCATCGAGCCGGAACTTGACCTCCAGGCGTAACGATTTCAGCTTTTTGGCCACCTTGTTCGAATTCAACTGGCTCAGAACCCTGTTTTTGCCAATGCCGTTTAACGCCATCACACGGGAGAGGATAATGTCACCCCGAATCAACGAGGCCAGATGAAAATCCGGCACCTTTTGCAGTAAATCATCCAGCTCCCGCAGAGCCAGTTCGGGCTTACCCGACTTGAAATTAACCAGCCCGCGAAGCAACTGTGCTTCATAATCCTGCGGGTAGGCATCCATGCGCAGATCAAGTTGTTTTAAAACATCATCGATATTGTGGGACAAGATATGCCGGGAAGAGGATGTCGTGGTTTCCAGACTAGCCAGCTGCATCTGTTGTGCCTGCGCATGGGTCGCCAGCAAGAGTAAAGAACAAAAGAATAAAACAAAAAATTTTGACATACCTGCGATCGCTTCCCGCTTACAAAGAATGTTCGGATAGAATGTGCCAGCCCTTGGGGGAGAATTTCAACACAATCTCCTTTCGGGTTCTATCCTGATAAGTATCAGACTGGTAGTACTGTAAAAATTGCACTCGCACCCGTCCCTCTCCAGCAGGCTGAATCTTAAAATCATCAAGCGTCACCTTAAGCCAGACCGGACGACGCAAACGTAGACGACGCTGCTGCGTCCAACGGCTACGGCTCATACCTTTTGCCGGATGGAATTCCGGATCATAAAAGGAAAGATAAAGATCCGCTTTTTGCGCAGACCAGGCGCTGGCCCAGTCCGTCAAGGTCAGAAGAATGTCTCTATCTTCTTTGCCCGTCTGTTTTGATGCCACCGGCAATTTTTCAACTGGCGCAGGCGCTTTGACAGCGATCTTCTGCATATTTTGTTTTTTCGCTGCTTCTTGCACCTGGATACTATCCAGCTTTACCTCTTTCAAACTAAGCTGCTGTGGCACAACGCCCATCTGCAATGCTTTGGCATAGGAACCTCGCGCCATTTCCACATACACGGCACTGATATTTTCATAAACTGTTGCATAGAGCTTATTCACATGCATGGCCTGCTTCAAACGTTTAAGAGCCGTATTCAACTTGCCTTCTTTTGCCATCAACACGGCCAGATTATTAAAAAGTACCGGCTCCTGGGGGTGGAGTTCAATCAATGATTCATATCGTTTAATCGCTGCAGCTGTATTACCGGCAGATTCGAGTTTATGTATCTGCTGAAGTTCCTGTCCCAATTGCTTCACATCCGTGCCTGCAACACCAGCCCATGCGGTCTGAAATACCTGCGGCAGCAGAAAGAAACAGACCATAATCCGGATTAAACGCATATTTACCACTCTCCTTACAGATGCTAATAAAAAAACTTAATGATTATAACAACCTGCAAGGTGCTAGCAAGCAACTCCTCTTGTTAGTCGGCATATTTCTATCACACTTGAACGAGCGGCAATCGTTCCATCAGATAACACAGGCAGTCCTGCTGAATGATCTCACGATTCAAGCTGAGCATGGAAGGCATGACCGGGATACGGGTAATAATTTCACCCCGGTGTATCTCGAAATAACGCGCCGCAATTTCCTGCCCCTGCTCATCCCAGACCTGTAACGGCAAACTCTGCCCACCACTCCAGCCAAACAGACTACCGCTCGGCAGTTCGGTAAAATTCAATTTATCCATATCCGGCAATAACGAAAAATCAGCCTCCAGTTCGGCGATGCTAATATGAATTCCCGGCTTGACCTGAACCGTGGCTACGGTATGAAACAGGTCGATCTCCTTGTCTGGCAGCGCATGGGCAGGAAAAGCGGAGAGACGCAAACAGGCATCAATGAATTCCCGCGCATGTACCACACCGGTGGCCTCACCCGGTTGACCACACTCCAGGGTCACTGCCGGACAATATGCGGTCATCGCCAGGCTCATTACCTCGTCCGGCTGAATAAAATACACGAGCGTACGACTGAACAGGCGGGCAAGATACAAAAAATGCATATTCAGCTGGTTAATGCAGGCATAGTGTGGATTCATACCTGAGTTATTGTGAATATCAATGGCGGCAAACAAACGCATGCTATCCAGCTCGGCCAGGACTTCTCGCGCCAGCCTGTGTTCGGCCGTGGCTCCATCCGTCTTCCAGATGCGGTTATAGTCAGTCTGTCCCGGCAGGCAACGTCGACCTTCTGCGGCAGCGGCTACATTACCAATGAACAGGCAAAGTGAACGGGGTAAAATTTTATCGCCATAATGTAAAAGAAGACTGCGTAGCGCTTCCCAGCCAGTGATTTCATTACCGTGCAGAAGCACGGAAATAAACAGCACTTCTTTGCGCTTGCCTTCAAGCTGAATCAAGGTCGGGCCGGGTAATAGTCTGATCAGTTGCTGTGCATCACACTGCAATAGTCCTTCGGGAAGTTTCGTCAGTATATTCAGCATCTCAGATAGTCCAGCTATGCAGGGGCTCGCCACTGTCCTGCCGCTGAAGATAAGCTTGTGTCAATGCCTGCATATCACGACCATGCTTTGCCACCCAGGCACGCTGCCAGCATGCACCGTTGATATTATTGCGCAGGCGCTGTTCGATAATACCTAAATATTCCTGACTATCCGTCAAGGCCACGCCCAGTTGCTGTAAACCCCTCTCGGCCAGCGGCAATAGAACCTCCAACAATAACTCACGTGCATTTACCTGATGCTCATCAAACCAGTTAAATGATGCCCCCAGACCAAAACGTGCAGCGCAATAAAAATTGTCCCGCACATGATTAAACGCCAGCCGCTGCTCCGGCACAGCTTCCCCGCAGGCCAGCGCATACACGGCACCATAGAAAAAAGCGGCATTGGCAATGCTATCAACAATACTCGGCCCGGCTGGCAGTACACGCTGTTCAAGCCGCAGATGAATATTTCCATCTGCGTCAAATCCAATCAAGGGGCGATTCCAGCGCCAGATAGTGCCATTATGAAACCGTAAATGATGTAATTGCGAAGATGTTTCATTAAACCTGACCGGTAGCAATACGGGATAATGTTGCAAATTATCAGTGAAGCATTCCATCAGTGACTCGCGCACATAACCATCCCCAAAGCTGACCCGATGAATGGGGCCAAATGCCGCATCTTCAAAGCCGCCTACCGCTACGGCCTGTTCAAACAGTGGAATACGGGTTTCATCCCAGAGATCCTTGCCAAACAAAAAAGGGGAATTAGCCGTCAAGGCCACCATCGGCGCAGACAGGATCAAGCTAGCATTGAAGAGGCGCACGGACAGCGCCTGATTCATCTGCATGTGGAGCTGAAATGAGGTGGTAGCCGATTCCAGCATCACATCCCGATGGGTGATACGCAAATGTTCGCGACCGTTGATATCAAATACCAATGGCTTACCCTTGCGGCGGCGCAAGGCTTCCCGGTTCAATGCCCGGTAACGTGCCATATTCGACATATTGCCCAAGGATAGATCGTCGTTGCTGAGCGTAGGCAGAATACCAATAATAAGCAGTTCGGCCTCAATCTGCCCGGCAGCCTCACGGCATTGCTGCCACTGACGTTTGAGTTCATGGTGCATGCTGGAAAATACATGGCCAGACAAACTGCGCGGGGTATTGTTAAGCTCGAAATTGAAACTAGCCAACTCGGGCGAGGCTAATGGACTGTCCAGTTGCCTGAGGAAACGCTCATTGGCTGCCAGCGGCAAAAATTGATCCTGATCCAGCAGCCAGGCTTCCAGTTCAAAACCGGCAACCGGTTCAGAAGAAATAAATTGGTGCTCATCAAAGTACTGCCGCAACAGCGCGGTTTCGGCTTCAAGCTGCGCTCGAAAGCGCGCATGATCCTCGTTGGAAAACTGACTACTGAGTATTTCTTCGCCCATATTTCAAGAATAGCCAGGCTCGGTGCCACAAACACGCCCGCATTTACCAGAGACCTTTTTCATTGAGAATTTTCTCAAGCTCCTGCAAACGGGTGCTGACATCATCCAGCAGAAACAGGTGTTGCTTGCTTTCCAGTGACAGGGGCAGAAGTTCAATCAGCCGTGCGCTCACCCAGTCACCGTCATCATAGAGGGTATCCATAGTGGAAAAAGGCGGATCAAGCTGGGTGACAATTTTCTCCAGCATCACGGCCATCGGCCGATATTGCGCATCCAGCGAACAACAGTTAATCGCTGGCAATAATTCGACCTCAGCCTGCACCAGCTGATTTGCCTGTACTTCATGCGAAAGAATACGGAAACGTTGCGAGCCACTCAGGGTCACGCCAAGCAGACCGTCCGCACGTTTGTGCCAATAACTTATTTTTGTCAGGGTGCCCACATCATAGGTACTGGCGGCATTACCTACTTCACGACCATCACGAATCAATACCACCCCAATGCCTGATCCGGTCTTCATACAGCTACTGACCATATCCAGATAACGGGGTTCAAATACGCGTAACGGCAGAAAACCACGCGGAAAAAGTACGGTCTTAAGCGGAAACAGGGGGATGATCTGGGTCATACTTGCCTCAACGGCCTCTTGTTGTTCCCATCAACCGACTAAAAAAATGCGTCATCATCACGTCCCCACCGATCCACCAGGGCGTGTGGAACCTGTAGGTGATCCAGAATACGGGCGACAATAAAATCCACAATGTCATCAATGCTCGCCGGTTTGTGATAAAACCCCGGGTTGGCCGGCATGATGGTCACACCAATGCGGGATAGCGTAAGCATATTCTCAAGATGAATGCTTGACAAGGGCGTTTCCCGCACCACCATAATCAGTCCACGCCGTTCCTTGATCATCACATCCGCCGCCCGTTCGATCAGGTTATCACTATTGCCATTAGCAATAGCTGCCAGAGTACCGGTAGTACAGGGACACACCACCATATGTTCGGCATTATGCGAACCACTGGCCACGGGTGCCGTCCATTGATCCCGACCCAGAACCTGAATTTGCCCTGGCCGGGCAGCATATTGTTTACTCAGCCAGTCCTGCATCTGTGCCGGTTTCGAGGGGACATCCAGATTGGTTTCCATCGCCAGCACAATTTGCGCAGCTTTGGAAAGCAGAAAATACACCGATCTTTCTGCTCGAACCAGGCAGTCCAGCAAACGCAGTCCATAAGCCGCACCCGAAGCACCGGTCATGGCAAGAATAACAGGAGGTTCATTGATTCTGCTCATACTTTCATCCTGACATCAATCTCCCGTAAGGCTGTTAATAAACGACTATGGATATTTTCGAAACCACCATTACTCATGACCAGAATATGCAGGGCATCTCCGGCTCGCCCCTGAACAAGATCCACGGCAGCATGGACAATCTTGTCGACGTCTGAAAACAGGGTAATATTTTCATCAATACTATTGAGTATAGCGGTCATATCCCAGTTAATTCCGGCCGGTTGATAAATCAGAACGTCATCAGCCTGTTGCAAAGCCGGAACAAGCGTACGCTGATGAACGCCCATACGCATCGTATTGGAACGCGGCTCAAGAATCGCAATAATCGGTTCATCACCCACATGCGCACGCAAGCCCTGCAAGGTCGAGCTGATTGCTGTGGGGTGATGCGCAAAATCATCATATACAGTCACCCTGCCCACCTGACCTCGCACTTCCATTCGCCGTTTGATACCCTTGAAATCTGAAAGACTTTCAGCCGCCAGCCCGGCAGGCACACCGGCATGGCGTGCCGCAGCAATAGCTGCCAGCGCATTCGCCATGTTATGGCGTCCCATCAGCGACCACTGCACCCGCCCCTGATGCTGTTGCCTGAATTGCACGTCAAAACAAACACCATCCTTACTCTCGTCGACAATCTGCCAGTCGTCAGCCTGCGCCTGCGCGGAAAAGCCTTCCACCGGCGTCCAGCAACCGCGCATCAGCACCTCCTGCAAAGCAGCTTCAGCCTGGTTGCTGATGATCAATCCATCACCCGGTACCGTACGTAATAGATATTGAAACTGTAACTTTATTGCTTCCAGATCGGGGAAAATATCAGCATGATCGAATTCCAGATTATTCAGGATCAGCGTACGAGGATGGTAATGAATAAACTTGGAACGCTTGTCGAAAAACGCTGTATCGTATTCATCCGCTTCAACCACAAAAAATGGTGTCTCGCCCAGTCGCGCCGACAGGCCAAAATTATCCGGCACACCGCCGATTAAAAAACCGGGTGCCAGCCCGTTAGCATCCAGTATCCATGCCAGCAAACTAGCAGTAGTCGTTTTACCGTGGGTACCGGCCACCGCCAGTACCCAGCGATCCTTTAATACATGTTCCGCTAACCACTGTGGACCGGAAGTATAGGTCAGACCACTATTCAGCACATATTCCACTGCCGGATTGCCCCGCGACAGCGCATTGCCGATCACCACACAATCCGGCGCAGGTTGCAGATGAAGCGGATCAAAACCCTCCTGCAAATGGATCCCCTGCGCCTGCAACTGACTGCTCATGGGCGGATAAACATTGGCGTCCGAACCACTGACCTCATGCCCCAGCGCCCGCGCCAACAACGCTATTCCGCCCATGAAAGTGCCGCAAATACCTAAGATATGAATACGCATGTCTGTCGTCTACATTGCCATATAAATCAAGCCATTATATAGGGATATATCAAATCAATTTAGAACACTTTTGAATTTAATCAATAAAAATAATCAATTAGATAAATTATATAAGGTAAGTCGTAAGATATACATTCTCACATAAAATTTATATTCAGACCGGAAGAGTATTGTCTCTATATATTAATTCAGTTAGCCTGTATCCAACTACAACAAGGAATAGAAACAAGGAAAGAAAAATGAAATTCTATCAATCTGCGGTTCTGACCGGGCTGCTATCCCTGCTAGCAACAACGACTCACGCGATAGTCATTTATCCGAATGACCTGCCTTCGGCCATCTCATCATCGAATTGTCCCAACTGTTATGTAGACACCACCAGTTTTATCGATTTGCCTTACATGAGCGTGTTTTACATGACCAGTTATAAAGCAAGTTCCGGCACTTACGAACAATCACGGCTGATACGTCACAAGCTGCAATCCAATTCAAAATTAACATCGATAGCAAACCGGCTCGATTCGAATGGTAATACTATTACAACCACCACCATCACGCCTTATCAGGGATATCTGTGGATGGAAGCTCCAGTAGCAATCCTTAATCCCAACAGCCCACATCAATTTAACATCTATACTGATAAAATAACGCCCGATCCGGACAAGTCACCAATCAACTTATATAATGACGCGCCTTCCACCTGGAGTTTCACCATGCCCACTCGCAGCGTCCTTGCAGGTGGTGCCAGTCATTATGACAGCGGTCATGATGGTATTAGTTATTATCAAACCGGCAATTTATCTGTACTCAATGGCCTTTTTACCTGTATTGAATGCAGCATCAATGTAAAGTTAAATCTCATAGGGCTGGATTATTCTTCTGGCATTGCTAATTTTTATGGCGACGATCATCGTGGGCTACTCCTGCAATATGATGATTATTTTGGCTCCTTCGGCAAAACCCGAAATTTTTCCGTCTCCGCCGTGCCTTTACCTGCGGCTTCCTGGTTGTTCCTGTCTGGCCTGATGGGCTTGCTAGGCCTGTCACGTCGTCGTAAATAAAGCAGATTTTATCTGCCGGTAACTATTCATCCAAAAAACGACCGCTCCCGATACATTCCCGGAGAGGGGATAGTTATTCCCTCTCCCCCGCCCTCTCCCAGAGGGCGAGGGGGGCCATAATGCAAATACTTAACCACGATTAATACGTTCTGTTACGTCACCGGTGTTACAAGCAAACCCACGATCTGATAACCCAACAGTTTGTATCCTAGCGCCAGCAGCAGCGCCAATAACACCGACACCGAAAGTGATCGCCGAAGAATATGAGCAGTGATCACAAGCTGCCAAACTTCGAGCACTAAAAGCAGGATTCCCCAAACGCCAGGATTATCCATGTGCACTTGCAGGCCAAGCAATACTGGCATGGCCAATACCGTGATTAAAATAGAGGAACCCAGCAGGGCGGTCAACGTTTGCAGTATCCGTTGTACATAACCAAACAGTTGCAATAACAGTGCCGTTAAAGCCAGGATGCTGGCATTGGAAACAATCACAATCAACAGAATCTCGAAGAGCCTGACACCCGGCAATCCCAGATGGGTCGAAACAAGATCAACAAACAGCATCGACATAAACAACGACATAAACAACGCAGTGGATGCCGGAACATCTTCCGGTCCTTTCTGCAGGCGGCTAATACGCCAGAACAAAATCAACAATGCCTGCACACAAAATCCTGGCAACAATGAACGCCTGCTATGCAGGCTGAATAAGCATCCCCCCGCGCTGTCAAGCGAGCTTTACAACAAAGCACAAAGGGTAAATTATGTTATGGTTGTAACTGTTATTTATATTTTAAGAATACCACAGAGATACGTCAGATAACCATGCAAACACCACTTTATATCGACAATCAAACCGCGCTGGAAAAGCTCTGCAACGAACTGAAATTCGCCCCCCACATTGCATTAGATACCGAATTTCTCCGTGAAAAGACCTATTCTGCCCGTCTCTGCCTGCTTCAGGTAGCCACGGAGAAATGCATTGCCTGTATCGATCCTTTCAAACTTGAGAGTCTTGATCCTTTTATGGATATTCTGTTTGATCGACATATCATAAAGATTCTGCATTCCGCCCGCCAGGATCTTGAGATTTTTCACGACCTCGGCGGCAAGGTGCCTGGCCCCATTTTTGACACCCAGATCGCCGCCACCCTGTTAGGACTACCGGATCAATGTGGCTATGCCACCCTCGTCAAACAACTGCTTAATATCGAGCTGGACAAGACACAAACCCGTACTGACTGGAGCCGACGTCCACTCGATACAGCACAATTAGATTATGCCGCCGACGATGTCCGGTATTTAATCCAGATCTACCCCCTTATTCTGCATCAACTAAAAACCAGTGGTCGAGAAGACTGGTTGAATGATGACTTTCTCAGTCTGGAGAATCCTGATATTTATCAGCTACCCCTGGATAACTTATGGAAGAAGGTTAGTGGTCATAGTCGACTCAAGGGGTCATCGCTGGCTATCGTCAAACAACTGGCCACCTGGCGGGAAAAATGCGCACGACACCAGGATCTCCCACGCAAATGGATCCTGGCGGACGATGTCATTATTGCCCTGGCGCGTATGGCTCCTGAACACTCGCAGCAACTCGAAAAAATACGTGGCCTGAATAACAGCCGCAGTAAAAACAAAGGTGACGAGATACTTGCTGAGATCAAGGCCGCCAGGAATATGCCAAAAGAACAGTGGCCCCTTATCCCGGCAAAAAAAACAGGCAAGGATGAAGACGTTGTTGTCGATCTGCTAATGGGCGTACTGAAATTTCTGGCGCAGAAAAACGACATCAGCCCGGCTATCCTTGGCACCCGCAAGGATATAGAGAAACTACTCATCAATGAAAGCCAACCAGCCCTGATGCAGGGCTGGCGCAAACATATTGCCGGCAGGATATTAGAAGATATTATTCAAGGTCGACAATCCTTGACAATACATAACCGGAAACTGAAAATTGAAAATATTACGACCGGGGGAAAACAGGATCAGGGGCGAATATAACTGTAGCCCTGTTCCTCCAATTCAACCACTCTCGCCACCCCCATGGGTACAATGCCGACACCCTCAATCAATCTTGGTATTCTTCCGGTTCTTCGTCTGATTTTATCCAGCGTGTGTTTATCCGCGCTAAATATAAACTCACTGTGCCTGGCAAGTTCTCTAACCCGCCGAGCCTGCTGGCCGGTAGGCAAGATAAGGTTAATACCCGGCCCATAGGCTACAATCTCGATTTTTACATTACCGGCACCGTATTTTCTCTGAATGTTAATCGCATTATTCAGCGCAATGGTCTGCGCTCTAGGATCATCGGTACTTACCTGAATAACAACGCGGTGAATACCATCGCTTTGCGGTGCGCTGGCGCAGCCATTTAGTAAAAACAAACTGACTATAAATACCATACTCAGCCACTGTTTCACATTGTTTCTCCTTTATTAAGATAGCACCACAAACAGAATGGGGGAATGCTATTCCCTCATTCTATTGTGCTGTGCAACTTGACTAGCGACGAGACTTTTTCTTCGTCTTCTTTTTAGCGACTTTTTTCTTCGCAGCCTTCTTCTTCGCGACTTTCTTCTTCGCGACTTTCTTCTTCGCAACCTTCTTCTTCGCAACCTTCTTCTTCGCGACTTTCTTCTTCGCGACTTTCTTCTTCGCGACTTTCTTCTTCGCGACTTTCTTCTTCGCGACTTTCTTCTTCGCGACTTTCTTCTTCGCGACTT
>VAOX01005828.1_pt1 | contig 40252 bp, 39 predicted proteins | sample 3393891 | NCBI WGS metagenome assembly VAOX01 (sample SAMN08290429, study PRJNA428436) | hydrothermal vent metagenome | isolation source: Deep-sea hydrothermal vent chimney | place: Indian Ocean: Southwest Indian Ridge | depth 2822 m m
CACCTCTCGCTATCGCCGAAACTGTCGCCGCACCCGTGGCCCGTGTACTGGCTGAAGCACTGGCATCACCGCCATTACCCGCATCCCCACTGTCCCCCGCAACACCCGTGCCGGTAGCCCTTCCTCCTGCTCCTCCATTGCCCCCATTACCGCCTGTAGCTGCTGCTCTTGCAACGCCATTACCTGTCTGAATATTACCGGGGGTTAGCTGATCAGCATTCGCGCTGGCATTAGCACCATCGCCTGCATTGCCGCCATCGCCGCCATCAGCACCCGTTGGCGAACCGCGCCCGCCAGCACCGCCGGCTCCGCCAGCACCCCCTGTAGCAGTTGCAATATTGCTCAGATCATCACTAATGGCATCTGCCGTTGCGCTACCGCCAGCACGCCCATCCGTGCCATCGGTTCCAGGATTGGCGGTAACGCCATTAACGCCTCCGATGCCATTAATTCCAGTGATTGATACCGTTGCCGATATGGCATTGCCAGAAACTGACAGCAGTGCTGCCAGACTAAGAGAAAGTGTGGTGCGTGAAAAAGGGAGTAGGTGAGTCATTATTGTGTATCCTTTTAATTATCATTTTTTATATAAACATTTCCGTTTGACGAGTATCAACACCTTTAAACATGATCTGCGGGCATTCATCAAAAAATCATTTTCCAGAAATGAATTCAGGTTCAGGCAGTATATAAATAACAGATTTAAAAACAGGACGGTATATTTTTTGAAATTGCGCTACTGCCTGGCAGAATTATATATTCTATACCAGGCCATTTTTAACCGATCCATCCAGCTATATAAAACTGTTACAAATTATTCGAGCCAGCGAAAATAGATAAAAATAAATTAACTGATTTTTTATATAAGCTTATTATCAATTTATTATTTAAATTACTTACGCAACAATATTAAAACCCTTACTACGAGATTTAACTTGCTGAGGAAATACTAGAGCTCGCTTTAGAAAATGTCCAGACAAATATGACATGGTTTTAATTTTTCTTTGTATCTTCAGTTACAAATAAGTAGAAAAATAAAACAAATTTAATTCGAACGAGTGATCACTACCCCTGAATGGGTGAAAGAATACAGAATGGTTTGAATCCGAAAAATATGCAGTCATTAATGAGCCCACAGAAAGAACACTCATTTTTCAAAACCGCCAGCTGTATAAATACACCACGGATCAGGTTAATTCAAAGACTGACCTTTACCGTATTATAGCCACTCTCTTTAGCTATAAACAGCCCCATATCTGCTTTGCGCATTAAAGCAGGGAGATCTTCCTTATCGTCAGAGACAATTGTAAGGCCGATACTCAAAGTGGTTGAAATAGTGGAATCCTGATAGTTGAGCTTAAGCTCGGAGGCTTTGAGCCTCACATTTTCCGCAACCGATTTTGCATGATTCATATCGGTTTCATCTAACAGAACAACAAAGCCTTCATTTCCATATCGACCAAACACGTCTTCATTGCGCAACTCAGACATAATCGTCCTCGACACCGCCTTATAAAGTAACACGCCTGCATCTCTACCTGTTGAATCAACTACCTCATCAAAATTATCTATCTCGACAATAAATAGAGAGCACTCCCGTGGTTTACCCAGTTTTTTGAAGACGGGCTTTGCTTTGCTCACAAACTGCTCACGACTATACAGGGTTAATTTTGTGGGTGTAATATCTGTAGAAAGGCGCTTAACTTCTAATTGAAGCCGTGCTTCACGTAATGAAATCATGGCATGAAAAACCACACTGGCCGCCAGTTTCACGTCATTTGTGTCAAACACCTGCGCCTGTCGAAACAGTGTTACCAGACCAACCACTTTCTGACCCGATAACACAGGTATATCGAGACGATGCAATGTTCCCGAGCCATCCGAGCCTGCACCCTGATGAGCCTGCTTGCTCAAAACCGCCTCTCGAGATAAAAAAACAGCTTTAACGCGTTGATTTGTCCAGCTAAGCACCTGTGTGCCTAACAGTTCATTCGCACCATTAGTGGCAATTTTTTTAATGCTATTATCCTGCAACATCCCCACTGCCGCACTTTCATATACCATCGCATTTTGCAAAAACGCCAGCATGCGCTTAAATAACTGATCGACATCTGCTGTGTTTTTTAACTGTCCATTAAGCTCCCTTAATATTTTCTCCCAGTCATAAGCAACGGGCGTGGGCGTTAACGGAATTACATTGATTGCGAGCTCAGGAGTGATTACCTCTTCCTCTATCTGTGGAGTCAACAATAGCTCTTCATTGAACATTTCAAAAGTATCGTCCTCCAGGGCCTGATTGACTCCCGGGGAGCGAGAAGCAATAACCGACATAACCACGCTGTAGCCAGTTAAAAGAAGCACGGCAAGAAGAAAGCTCACAGTGATCGGTGTAAAAAGATACAGTAATAGTACAAGAGAGAGAATTAATAGAGCAGACAAATACTGTGCATACAGAATGTAGCGACTGCTCCAGAGCACTAAAAAACACAGCCCAACAAGATACATACTGTTTGAAATGCCTGACAGACTAGCCTCTGATGTACTCAAATTACCTGGAGGCAAAGATAAATTCAGATAGATAACACAGGACCAGCAGGTAAACCCAAACAAAAAAGCCAGAACAGGTATCGCCTTATTAAGCAGGGTGTTATTAACCCGTAGAGCCAGAAATAACAGTACAGCGGTGAATACCAGCGGCATTAACTGCACCGCTATTCTAATATCAAAATAAACCGGCAACAGGAAAAGCCAGCTTGCACCGACAATCGACACCGTTAGAATAATGAGCAGTATCAGGCCACTTTTGAGTTCATCATCTGTCTGCCCTGACATTTCAGGGTAATGATCATCCTGCTTTTCTACTTTTTCTTCAGTCTGAAAATCAAACAATGAAATCTCCCTTTGCCATAATCTTGCACCATACGCCGCTTTCAGACTGTTACGAGTCCTGGTTTAATAAACCGGCATTGATTCGTGCAAGAATATCTACGGGTTGATCGATATCCGTAAAAATCCGATCAAAATCCGTCTGCATGAATTTCGCGAAAGCATGACTGTCCTCTTCCCCTAATAAATGTGCAAGTGCATCAAGGTTTTCCCCGCCCCCATTGGCAGCATCCTGACGGATCGCAACATAGCGTTGTTCTACAAATGAATTGAGTGTCACATCAGGTGTAACCGTATCTACGGTACTGCTGGTACTCGATGAAACCTCTGTAAACACGGCACAGGACGCAACTGAAAACAGCACGAATACAAGTGTCAACGATTTGATGATCTGGATCATATTAACCTCATTATTTGAATATTGTTAGCTAGCCCGGCATACAGGCATCACAATATTCAGGTGCGCGACTGCATATCCTGCCCGACGGTCAGTGTATTGCCTTCTGGATCAACAATGTTAAACTGCCTCACATAATACGGTGTATCATACATTTTGCCAACAGAAAAGCCCCTGGCGGTCATGAACTGGTGTTGAGCGAGCACATCTGGAGTATAGTAATGTAATATAAAATTACCAGAAAACTGTACTTTCGGGGAGGCATTCTCAGGGATATCAGGCGTTTTTTGCAACATAAGCCTGGTGTTATCTGAGCCAATATGAGCCCAGACCAGCTCATTTTCTGACTCTGTTTTACTGATAACAGTATAGCGAAACGCGCGCTGATAGAAATCAAGCGTCTCTTTTATATGATGGCACTGAATAACCGGTATGAGACCATCAAAGTTCATATGTACCTTCTAAACGATCGCTACAGGGCTATATTTCATTACCATTTTAGCAGCACTGCGCCCCAGGTAAAGCCACCACCAAAGGCTTCAAGCATGACCGTTTCACCCTCTTTTATACGGCCTTCTCTTACCGCAGTATCCAGTGCCAGCGGCACAGATGCTGCGGAGGTATTACCATGTTTGTCTACTGTAACTACGACATGATCCGGGTTTAGCCCTAGTTTTTTACCTGTGGCATTAATTATGCGGATATTTGCCTGATGTGGAACCAGCCAGTTGATATCGGATTTTTGCATCTGGTTGGCTTGCAGCGTCTCATCGACAATCCTGCCCAGGGTATTAACCGCCATTTTAAACACTTCATTACCTTTCATGATAATGTGTGCGCCCTCTTCACGAAACCGCTGCTGGTTTTTTGATATACCATTGGGCACATTTAACAGGTGCTCATAACTTCCATCGGCATGCAGATGAGAGGAAAGTATCCCGGGTTGCTCGCTGGCCTCTACAATAACCGCACCTGCACCGTCGCCAAACAGCACACAGGTTCCCCTGTCAGTCCAGTCGAGAATTCTTGAGAGTGTTTCAGCACCAATTATCAGTGCGCATTTTGCAGAGCCCGCTTTAATAAAATTATCTGCAATGCCCAGCGCATAGACAAAACCGGTACACACCGCCTGCACATCAAAGGCCGCACAACCATGTATGCCGAGCTTTTTCTGTAAAAGACAGGCTGTGCTGGGAAAAACCTGGTCCGGTGTGGTCGTGGCAACGATAACAAGATCGATATCATCACTGGTTTTGCCCGCCGCTGCCATGGCCCTGAGTGAGGCCTGCTCAGCCAGGTCACAGGTTGTCTGGTCATCCGCAGCAATATGGCGCTGTTTTATGCCCGTTCGATCCTGTATCCACTGATCGGTAGTATCAACAATTTTTTCCATCTCCGCATTGGTCATTATGCGTTCGGGTAGATAGCTACCTGTTCCAGTAATCCGTGCGTATTTCAAGATATTTACCTTATAAATCTGAATTTATGTTCAGGCCGATGTGGGATCAGCCTTCTCAAGCATTGAATCAAGCTGGCTATCAATACATTGAGGCACGGCTTTTTCAACTTCCAGCCCGGCAACGTTTATAGCCTGACTGAAAGCATAAATATCTGCTCCACCGTGGCTTTTAATAACAATATCGTTCAGGCCGAGCAGACTGGCACCATTATACCGCCGATGATCTACGCGGCCTTTAAATGACTTTAATACAGGCATTGCAATCAGCGCAATCAATTTTGTAAATAAGTTTCGGCTAAACTCCTCACGCATAAACTGCGTAATCATTTTAGCAACGCCTTCAGCACTTTTCAGTGAAACATTGCCCACAAACCCATCACAGACAACCACATCAACACTGCCATTATATATGTCATCACCCTCAACAAAACCAATATAATTGAGACTACTGTTTTGCAGTAGTGGCTCAGCCGCCTTAACCTGCGCATTGCCTTTCATGGCTTCAGAGCCGACATTTAGCAGACCAACACGGGGGTTTTCAATGTTATCCACCGCAGAAGCGGTTACTGCGCCCATCACAGCAAACTGAAACAGATGTTCGGCGCTTGAATCCACATTCGCCCCAAGATCCAGCATATGAGTGTGTGCTTTCATATTGGGCAGAGTCGTCATAATCGCAGGGCGATCTATGCCGGGGAGTGTTTTAAGAACAAATTTAGCCGTTGCCATCAGCGCACCGGTATTTCCAGCACTCACCGCCGCATTGGCTTTACCCTCATGAACGAGATTAATCATAACGCGCATTGAAGAATCTTTCTTTTTACGCAATACCCGGGAGGGAGACTCATCCATCGCGATTGTTTCTGATGCATGGTGCACTGAAAGACGTTCGGAGGTTTTAGTTTGAAGGCGCGAGAGCTCGGCCCTTAGTTTATCTTCCAGCCCCACCAGAATAATTTTCATCCCGGGATTACTTTTCAGCGCTTTAACAGCCGCAGCAACAGTCACTTCGGGGCCAAAGTCGCCCCCCATGGCATCTATTGCAATTACAGGATTTTCAGGCATTCAAAGTCTCAATGATTATGGGAGCGTTTTATAGCAGGTGCAAACAGACACCGGAGCCAATGAATCAGACCAGTACGCCATCAGAACAACTTGATGCGTGCTAGCAGATGTGCGACAAAACGGGTCTTTTGCCAGTTCCTGTTGTGATATAGCACATCACTATCATCCTCAGAGGATTATAATACGATGTGAGACTGTACCTGAATTTTCGCCATAATGCCTGCAAAATCTGCGCAGCAAATGGCAAAAACACTGAAAACATCAGGATTAATCGTTTGCAGAAACCGTTATCTTACGGCCCTTGAAGTAACCATCCGGGCTAACATGATGGCGAAGATGCGTTTCGCCTGTTGTTTGCTCTGTAGAAAGAGCAACCCCGGTTAATGCGTCATGTGAACGGCGCATACCACGCTTCGAACGGGTTTTACGACTTTTTTGTACTGCCATGCTTAATCTCCAGGTAAATCAAATTTTCATTGATTTTAAAACAGCTTAAATTGCTATAAAATCAATAACTTAAAATTAAAGTAAATCTTTTAAAACTGAAAAGGCATTCTTCTTTTCAGTTTCAGGCTCTTCTTTACAGCTCGGGTTACTGCTCTGCTCTGAACGGTCTGTCGCAACATACTCAGAGCAGTTAAAGTCATGTCTTGCGACTAACGGCAGTGCCAGTAGTAATTCCTCTTCCAGTATTTCCGCAAGGTAGTTATTGTCGCTTTCCACCAGGTAAGGTTCATATTCATCTGGCAACTCAGCGGCCTGGGTCTCATTTAACACCAGTCCGAGCTTAAATACATTGTCAACCTTAAATTCCATCTCCTGCATACATCGCTGACACCGCAGATGAAGCACCGCCGTGATTTTCCCATTAATAAAGGGAATACGCCCAGCCCGATCGAATACAAGATCAGCCTCAAGCTCTCCACGATCAGAGAATAACGCACCAGCAAGTCGCTCCAGCTGATTTAATGGCCATTTTCCCTGAAGTTCAAGTCCATTATTAGCTTTTTGCACGAAGTTCAGATGAGCAGGTAATGTAGGCTTCATAATAATCGCGCGATTCTATCTGCTATCGGCGCATCTGTCAAAAGAAATCCCTTTATTTTCAGGCATTTCCACCAATTTCCAGGTAATCCTACTACATACTATTGTAACACTAGCACCCAACCAGGGTTGCATTGATTGAGTACCAGAACTAATTTAGCGCATTATATCCATAAATAGCAGTGCAAAACTTCCACCGAACGAGGTATTATGCAGCCTTAAGCTGTTAAGTGTAGTAATTCGAGATTCCTCTGTTAGATATGACATTAGTATTAGCCTCCAGTTCGCCCTTCCGTAAAGCCCTGCTAGAAAAACTCCAGCTAGAATTCATCATAGGCTCTCCCGGTATTGATGAAACCCCGGTCGCAAATGAATCAACTGAGCAGATGGTTCTACGCCTTTCAGAAGCCAAGGCACGCGCACTGGCAGACATACATAAAGATGCGCTCATTATTGGCTCGGACCAGAGTGCCACACTCAACGGCAGAATACTCTATAAGCCCGGGAATTTTGATGTTGCTTTTAAGCAGTTACAGGCTGCCTCAGGCCAGACAATCACATTTTATACCGGGCTGTGCCTGCTAAATACCCATACACAGCAGTCTGAGACAATCTGCGAACCCTATATTGTAAAGTTTCGTGATTTATCAGACAGTGAAATTGAGCACTATTTGCATAAAGAGCAGCCTTATAACTGTGCCGGTAGTTTCAAGTCTGAGGCGCTTGGTATTAGCCTGTTTGAGAGCATGCAGGGCAAGGATCCCAACACATTGACTGGCCTTCCACTCATCCAGCTCTGCCGTATGCTGAGGGAAAATGGACTGGCTGTCATTTAAATTCTGCCCTGCTAATGCTGATTAGAACCACCGTCAGGAAACCCTGTCAATTGCGCTACTCATCAAGTGCCATATCAAGTGCATCAATCACTGTTCTCAGGATCAGATAGGCCGAGCCAGTCTGATCCTGAGTCAGCTCCACTGGATCTCCATCCTCTCCCACCAGCGCATCTATAACATAAGTTGTTACATACGGTTGCCTTACCTGCTCCAGGGTGCCATATTTTTCATGAAAGGCACGCGCCGATGGCTTCGGGGTGAGTCGCAGCTGCTGATTACTTTGATGAACAGACAGTATTTCATCATTTGTTACCTGTTTAAATTTACCATTGCTCGCCCGCTCAAAAATACTACAGACAACATACATTATATAAATCGCTATTTCCAGCGTCTCCTCACCCATGCCATCAAGCGTAACAAGTACGTACTCTATTAATTCCGCCTGGCTACCCCTTAACTCATCCATCGACCGAGAAGCCTGCTCCGCATCATATGCGGCCACCTGCTGCCAGACCGATTCTACAATTTCATTTTCGATTAGTAACATCTAACCTGCCCTTATATATGTTATATTCTATACACCTCATAATACCATGTATGTACAGTTACTTCCTGTGTCTGCATATTCCAGCCTGAAAAATAAATAGCATATCAGGCACTGGCTTATTATTCATCGCAGAACAACACAGGAAAGAGAGTAAAGCAGGCAACAGGATTAACTCATCAACTGAACGTAGCTCAATAAGATACGTGTATTTAATCAAGGTTCAATGAAAGCCAGATCATGTCCACATAAAAATAGCAGATTATCTATAAACGACTACACTCTTACACTATAAAGAAAAAAGCGGGCCTGTTATCAAATCCAATGAATTCACAACACCCTCTCTGGCACAACCTGTTTCGCCCTGAAGGTAATCGTATATCAGAAATCGCTGATATGTGGCTCTCTACGACGATATTTGAAAAAATATCTACCCGAGAATGCCGTGAACTTGTAAAAACAATGCACCCACGTTATTACGCAAAGGACGAAGTAGTGTTTAGCAGTGGCGACATTAGCGCCAGCGTTATCCTGATACGCAGCGGAGAAATTGAAATTAGCGCCCCGGATAAATTACTCGCCGAGCTATCTGCGGGAGATTTTTTTGGAGAAGTTGCACTGATTGTTGATGAGCCGCGCACCGCAGATGCAATTGCTACGAAGGAGTCCGAATTAATATTTTTTCTACGTTCAGACCTTGAAGAGTGGGTTAAAAGATCGCCTCGAAGTGGTGCTCAGTTCATGTTAAATATTGCAACCGTATTAGCCGCACGACTGCGTCACACCAATATATTGCTCTCATTACAGAACGACTGATGTTAACCACCTTTTTTCAACACCCCTTTTACCGTACCGCACTTATTTTTAGTGCTATTTCTGGCACCATCTCACTTTTTGCTATTTTACTCGCCCCTCTTCTTGTACCCATTATTATTTCATTTGCGCTCTATGCTTTACTGGAACCCGTTGCAGATTTTTTTGAACGCTACGGCTTAACTGCAAATCTGTCTTCATTAAGCGTCCTGCTTCTACTGGTTACAATTGCGGCTACTGGTATTTCGCTACTTCTACCTCACCTGTCTAGCCAGCTGTCATTACTTCAGGTGCAACTGCCTGCTGTCTGGGACACTATCACATCCGCTTCGAATAACCTGAACCAGTATATAGTTAAATCATCAGGTATTGATGTGACACCAGTGGACTTAATGCCGCATTTTATCGGCCAGGCTAATGAATGGGGAAAAATGGCATTGCTTGAAGGTTCCAATATCGTTGTCAGCTTTGCATTTGTGTTAATCCTGATACCTATATTTACATTTTTTTTAATCAGAGATTTCAGAACTTTTAGAAACAGATTACTGGATCGCCTGCCCAACGCATATTTTGAATCTGGCTGGTTAATTTATTACCGTGTTGCTCACCAGCTACAGAATTATATCCGGGGCATTATGATTCAATCAGGTATTATGAGTACAATTACTACAGCAGGCTTCTATGCTATTGGGCTTGAATCGGCCTTTTTAGCCGGTCTGCTTGCGGGCATATTTAATTTAATTCCCTATATTGGGCCATTACTGGCTATGATTTTACCCATACTTATTGCACTTGGTCATGCACCAGTGGATTTATGGTTACCCGCCGCAGCTATTGCTATTATTTTAATCGCACAGGTAATAGATAATGTATTTGTTATTCCATCGATTATCGCCGACTCAGTTAACCTGCACCCATTAGCCGTGATTACAGGCATCATCATATCTGGGAACCTGTTTGGTCTTATTGGTATGGTTGTGGCCATACCGGTTATCTCTTCGGCGAATATTATTTTCTGCGGCCTGTACCAGGGGATAAAAACACGCGGTAGAAAAAAGCAGAAAGTAAACCTGAATTAATCCTGTAAAATACGACTGGATCACGAAAACTTCTACATTTCATATCTGCTTTTCAGTATTATTTCTACTGCTGCTTTCACGTTTAGCCTGATCGGTTTCAGCGCAAGCTATACCTTGACAATTTTAATCACATTTCAAAAATAAAAGATTCATCTACAGGTCTTCTTTATTATATGTCTATATGCTTACCGATTTATTTTTTTTTCGTTAAAATCATTTTGTTGCCTTCTTTTTCAACTTTCATGCGGTTTAAAAAAGTCATGCCCAACAACACATGACGTGGATAATTACCTTCTATTACCATGCCCCACACATTTCTTTCATGCAACTGTCCCAGACGCACCGATTTAAACTTTATCCGCCAGGCCTTCGCTGTGCCAGATGCAGTATGCGCGGTACTTTCAATACCATCCAGACGATATTGAATACCCAGTTTACGCGCATCTCTGGCACTCATGGCAACACTGCTTGCACCCGTGTCAATTAAAAAACGAACACTCTGTCCATTTATATTGCCATACGCACGAAACATACCATAGCTATCAATAATAACCTGCTCCGTTATCTGCTCCCGTTGTGTAAAAGTGGCACTCACAGATGTTCCCATCTGATAGCTTTTCTGCCTGCCATCAATTTCCAGTACCGCAGATTGCGTAGTTGAAGATATTAGCTTGATCCCCTGTTCGGATGTTTGCCCCGATCGTATTGATGTTCGTTGACCATCGACCATTAAAACCACCATCCCGGGCATTAGCGCCTGCACTTCCAGCTGCTCAAATGCCTGTACGGGTAGCGAGAATAAAAATATCACCAGAAAGGTAACGCGATAAATCACAGGAAACGAGTATGAGTATGATGTATTCATAATTTAGAAGTAATGAACCAGTAAATGCAGACAAATTAAGGAAAAAATTCCGGCAAGTACGTCATCAACCATGATACCAAAACCTCCCGATACTTTTTTATCCAGCCAGCTTATAGGCCAGGGCTTTAGAATATCAAAAAATCGAAACAGCACAAAGCCTGCTATTATCCATTTCCAGTGGAATGGCACAGCTATCATGGTGATCAGGTAACCTGCTATTTCATCTATTACAATACCTGAATGGTCATGCACGCCGAGGGCTTTACTGGTATAGCCGCAGAGATAAATACCCGTAACAGTAATAAATGCAGTGACCGATAAAAAGATCCATAATTCAAACTGAACCAGCAGCACATAAACTGGAATTGCAGCCAGCGTACCAAATGTTCCCGGCGCTTTTGGTGCCAGGCCAGAACCAAAACCCAGGGCGATAAAATGCAGTGGATTTTTTAAGTAAACAACAGGAATATGACAGTTATTTTTCATTGCTGAAATGATTAAAGCCCTTAATTTTCAGAGGATGTGGCACAGCATTTTTATCCAGACATTCAATCGTGCCTGATGAAGTCATTCTACCAATTTGAGTCACCGGGAGACTCCGGGCTTTAAAAAGACTTAACATTTTAGCTGCCGACTGCTCAGTACAGCTGAAGCAGAGCTCGTAATCATCACCAGAGCAGGTTATTGCCTGCCAATCGGCTATAGAACCTGGTATGGAGTCCGGTTTAAAGTCTAACTTCGAATCCAGCGGGTCGCAGTTCAAACCAGCCTCAGGCCCCTGATAATAACGTATCAATTCATCCGACAGGGGTATTTTATCCAGCTTAATGATTGCACCGGTCTTGCTCGCTTCACAGATGTGGCCTAAATCTGCCAGTAATCCATCTGATATATCAATCGAGGTAACTCTGTCCAGCTGCGTTAAAAGCAAGCCCGCCTGTATCCGTGGCTGCGGGCGGTTAAGGCGATTAATGCAATGCGCCAGGTGCTTATCATGGGTATTATTATTCAGTACTGCATTCAGGCCAACACCCGCATCACCCAATGTGCCAGTCATAAAGATCAAATCTCCCGCAAGTGCAGTATTGCGTCTCAGAGCGGTTCTTTCCGTTACAAAACCGGTGATATTAACTGTAATACTCAATGCCCCCCGAGTCGTATCGCCCCCGATTAAAGCAACATTATAGCCTGTGGCCAGTTCATTAAATCCCTGCATAAAGCGTTCAACCCAGCCGCTATCTGCCTCTGGCAGGCTAATTGAAAGGCTCACCCAGGCAGGCTCTGCACCCATTGCTGCCAGATCGCTTAAGTTTACCGCAAGTACTTTATAGCCTATATCTTCAGGCTGAGTGCTTTGTGGAAAATGCACGCCACTGATTAATGTATCTGTTGAAACGGCAAGTACTTTACCCGGCGGCGGCGAAAGTAATGCACAATCGTCACCCGGGCCTAGTAATACATCATTACGTAGCGTGACAGGTGTTTTAAAGTATTGATTAATTAAATCAAATTCTGACACAATATTCAGTTATGGGATTGCGATTCCAGACGCATATGTGGAAAGAGAATAACATCGCGAATAGAAGGCGAGTTGGTCAGTAACATAACCAGACGATCTATCCCAATGCCTTCACCCGCGGTTGGCGGTAAACCATGTTCCAGAGCTCGAATGTAGTCCGCATCGAAATGCATTGCCTCATCATCCCCTGCATTTTTTTCTGCGACCTGCTGTTTAAAGCGTTCGGCCTGATCTTCTGCATCATTTAATTCTGAGAACCCATTGGCTATCTCACGTCCTCCAACAAAAAACTCAAAGCGATCTGTAATAAACGGGTTGTCATCATTACGTCGTGCTAATGGCGATACTTCAGTTGGGTATTCAGTAATGAATGTGGGATCCATCAAACGATGCTCAACCGTTTTCTCAAATATTTCAATCTGCACCTTACCCAGCCCATAACTGTCTTTTAAGGGAATATGCAAATCTTCAGCTATTTTCCGGGCCGCATCTAATGTATCGATGCTCTCAGCGGTCAGCTCAGGATTAAAATGAAGAATGGAATCAAACATTGACATGCGCACAAACTTGCCGGAAAAATCGTATGTATCTCCCTGATATTCAATGCTCGTCTCACCCACTACATCTCTGGCCAGACCATGTAACAGGGCTTCTGTTATATCCATTAAGTCATTGTAATCGGCATAGGACTGATAAAACTCAAGCATGGTGAATTCAGGATTGTGCCGAGTGGAAACGCCCTCATTGCGAAAATTGCGATTAATCTCAAAAACTTTTTCAAAGCCACCCACAACCAGTCGCTTTAAATATAGCTCAGGTGCAATTCGCATAAACATGGGCATATCAAGTGCATTATGATGGGTTTCAAACGGTCGAGCGGTAGCGCCGCCGGGGATTGCCTGCAACATGGGTGTTTCCACATCCATAAAGCCACGATCTTCAAAGAAACGGCGTATGTAGCTGATTATTTTTGAGCGCAACTGAAATGTATCTCTTACCTCCTGATTCATTACAAGATCGAGATAACGCTGGCGATAACGTGTTTCCTGATCAGTTAAGCCATGAAATTTTTCCGGCAATGGACGCAGGGCTTTTGTAAGTAGTTTTACAGAACTTACTTTTATAGAAAGCTCATCTGTTTTAGTTTTAAATAAAACACCCTCGGCACCAATGATATCGCCGACATCCCATTTTTTAAAGCCATCATTGTAAACACCTTCTGGCAATGCATCGCGTTGTAAAAAAAGCTGTATTTTGCCGGACATATCCTGCAACTGCGTAAAGCTGGCTTTACCCATAATACGTTTTGCCATCATACGCCCGGCCATCTTTACTTTTATGCCTGAAGCTTCAAGCTCTTCTTTTGTTTTCTCATCGTATTTAAGGTGACACTCAGCAGCCAGTGTATCTCTGCGAAAATCGTTGGGAAATGCATTGCCCTGTTGCCTCATTAAATCGAGCTTTTCGCGCCGTTGTGCAATCAGTTTATTTTCATCAGTCATAATATTAATACATAATTTTAAATTGTTGCACCTGTAGATTAATCTACAGATGTCGATTATAGTAAACGAGGCGGATTTTATATTGCTTAAAGCCTGGAATTTATGCGTATTTTACAGCTTACTCTCACAGGCCACTTTTAAGGCTGGCTTCAATAAATATATCGATCTCGCCATCAAGTACCGCCCGTGTGTTACCCGTTTCAACATTGGTACGCAAATCTTTAATACGCGAAGCATCGAGCACATAGGATCTGATCTGGCTGCCCCAGCCAATATCGGATTTAGCGTCTTCAACTTCCTGTTGATCACCCTGGCGTTTTTGCAGTTCAAGCTCATAGAGCTTTGCTTTTAACTGTTTCATCGCACTGGCTTTGTTTTTGTGCTGAGAGCGGTCATTCTGACACTGCACAACAACATTGGTTGGCTTATGCGTTATTCGAACCGCCGATTCTGTTTTATTAACATGCTGCCCACCGGCACCTGAAGCGCGATAAACATCAATACGCAGATCGGCAGGGTTAATATCAATTTCAATATTATCATCCACTTCGGGTGAAACAAATACGGAGGCAAATGATGTATGTCTGCGATTGCCAGAATCAAAGGGTGATTTTCTTACCAGTCGATGTACGCCGGTTTCTGTGCGTAGCCAGCCGTAAGCATACTCTCCTTCAAAATGGATAGTGGCACCTTTTATACCGGCAACATCACCCGGTGTGGCTTCAATTAATTCTGTTTTAAAACCATGGGCTTCACCCCAGCGTAAATACATGCGCAGAATCATATCTGCCCAGTCCTGAGCTTCAGTGCCACCTGAACCCGACTGTATATCAAGGAATGCACTGGCCGCGTCCATTTCACCAGAGAACATTCTACGAAACTCAAGTTCTTCAACCTGCTTTTCCATCGCCGCAAGATCACTCACAACAGCTTCTACACTTTCTTCATCGGCTTCTTCAAGCGCCATCTCCAGCAACTCGGCGGCATCGGACAATGCATTGTTCATGTTTTCTATTATCAGCACAATGGCTTCAAGCCGTGATCTGTCCTGGCCCAGTTGTTGTGCGCGTTGCGGGTCGCTCCAGACATCTGGCTGCTCCAGCTCTCGAACAACCTCCTCTAATTGCTGTTTTTTTGTATCAAAGTCAAAGATACCCCCTGAGAGCATCCCTGCGCTCTTCAAGATCTGCAATCTGATTTTTTATGGCGTTAATATCGAGCATGGGGTCGAGCATGGGCCGAGTCACATCACTTATTCTGAAAGGCCGATATATTACCTTATTATGGCTATTTCAGCTATTTAATATCCGTCAGATTTTTTTTGCGGATTTTTTAGCGACATTATTTCGTAGATACACGGGCTGTGCTCGGGCCGCGTCTACAGCCAGGCCCTGCTGATAATCAAATACTGCCAGCTGAACGATACTGTGAGAGTGCGGTAGATAATCGGCATAAGTATCGCTCAGTTGATGGCCTGGTGTAAGTGACAGCGCCTCATGATAAGTCCCCCATGCGGTTCCTGCTCCGACCCAGTCTGTCTCAACCTCTTCAGAACCTGCATCTGCTAATTCCAGCCTCTCCGGTGCTGATACCTGCTCACTGCCCTGCAGAGTCATTAAACCATTGTTCGCCATCTGATAGCATCCCCAGTACACCTCACCCATCCGTGCATCTATTCCAGCGATCACGCTTTTATGCTGATGTTCCTCTGCCACAAGCTGGGCAATAGAGGCCAGTGTTGATATGGGCACGACCGGTAAATCACTGGCAAATGCCAGCCCCTGGATGACCCCGGTTGCAATACGTACACCGGTAAATGATCCCGGGCCGCGTCCAAATGCCAGCGCATCCAGACTGGATATTGATATATCTGCCTGCCGCAACAGACTATCAACCATCTGCAAAATCAGTTGCGTATGCTCTCGTGGGGCAAGCTGATACTTTGCAATAATCTCACCATCAATAGACAGCGCGGCTGAACAGGCTTCTGTGGCGGTATCAACGGCGAGAATTTTCATTACGAACTCTCTGCTACGGTGCTACTTTGCTTATCACCACACCACGACTCATAAAAAGCCTCTACATCCAGCAGCCGTGAACTCACTGGCATATCGGGCAGGCTTTGCAAAAACACCTTGCCATAGCGTTTCGTTTTAAGCCGATTATCACCAATCATTAATACACCATAGTCGCTCATATCACGAATCAACCGTCCTGCACCCTGCTTTAGCGTAATCACCGCCTGGGGTAACTGATAATCCATAAACGGATTACCTCCCAGGTGGCGAATACCGTCAAGGCGCGCCTGCATAACGGGATCTCCCGGAGATGCAAATGGCAGCTTATCTATAATCACGCAGGACAGGGCTTCGCCTCTTACATCCACGCCTTCCCAGAAACTGGCGGTTCCAAGCAAAACAGCGTTACCTAACTGACGAAATTTCTGCAACAATGCGTGTTTGGGCAGGCTACCCTGCACTAATACAGGGAAATCCAGCTTTTGATCCACCCGTTCTCGATCCAGAAGCCTCGCAGCTTCATTCAACGCGCGGTAGCTGGTAAACAGTAGAAAAGCTCGCCCACGGCTGGCCTGTAATACCGGAATTGCCGCTTCCAGCAGTTTTGCTGTGTAATCAGAGCTTGCCGGCTCAGGCAGATGCCCAGGCAGGTACAGCAATGACTGTTGCGGATAATCAAAGGGGCTGTTCCAGTTGCCATGCTGATAGTCATCAAGCCCCAGACGTTGCGCAAAATGAGAAAAATCGCCCGCCACTTCCAGCGTCGCTGATGTAAAAATCCAGCTGCCGGGTAACGCCTCGCGCTGTTGTCTGAACAGGGCAGCCACATCTAGCGGTGTAGCATGCAGAACATAGCCTCTGGTGAATGTTTCAAACCAGTATATGGATGTTGTTTTATTCTGGCCAGATTCACTCTCTCCGGCTTCACCATAAGATTTAAATGCCTGATGCAGATCATTGCATCGATTGTAGCACTGCTCCAGCCCCCTGCCCCGCTCAGCCGCAACATGCAGTTGCTCCATCAACTCTTCAAGATCAGTTATAAGCTGCTCATGGCTCTTTTTCAATGCGGGTTTGTGCATAATTTTATGCCACGCTTCACGTTGCTTATCAACACCCAGCGACAATCTGAACAGGGCACTGCTGTTTTTTAGCTGGTCACAGACCTCACGAATCGAATGCATATCAGGCGCATCCCGCACCTGCTCTGCAACCGCATCGTTAATCAGGTTATTAATCTGTCGGCTGCTGCACCCTGTACCAAAAAATCTTGATGCCACTTCCGGCAACTGATGGGCCTCATCAATCACAAAAGTTTCTGCTGCCGGCAGCAACTCACCGAAACCCTCTTCCTTAATGGCCATATCCGCCAGCAGCAGATGATGGTTAACAACAACAATGTCTGCATCCTGCGCTTCCTTACGCGCTTTAACCACATAGCAGTTTGACCACTCAGGGCACTCACTCCCCAGGCAGTTATCTGAAGTTGATGTCACCATTGGCCAGACCCGCGCATCCTCTGAAATTTCAGACATCTGTGCCACATCACCACTGATAGTCTGCTTTGACCAGGCCTTTATTCGGGACAGATGATCCTGTGTCTCCCGTGTCAGAAAAGACTGCTGGTGTGAGATATCCAGGCGATACTTACAGAGATAGTTTGCACGGCCTTTTAACAAAGCACAGGGCAGCTCCAGGTTGAGGGCTTTTTTAACCACGGGGATATCGCTGTGAAAAAGCTGATCCTGCAAATGCCGGGTGCCGGTAGAAATAATGACTTTACTACCGGAAATAATTACCGGCACCAGATAAGCAAAGGTTTTGCCAATACCGGTTCCTGCCTCCGCGATCAATATCTGTTTGCTGTTAATAACACGTTCTATTTCCGCACTGAGTGCCTGCTGCCCTTCACGCGCCCTGAACCCCTCCAGTGCATTTGCAAATCGACCACTGGCACTTAATAACTCTGCTGCTTTACTCATAGCGTTCCGATTCCGGGGATATGTGTTTAAATAGTTCGGGTTCAGGGTTGTATTCAGGGCTGTGATTGTGCGGTATCAATAAACTGCTGATTAAACGCTTTTAAAGCATCATTGCGTTTTATATAACTGTTTGATCGTTCAGCATGTTGTTGAGCCTGTTTTGTCTCACCCTGAGAGGCATAAACCTGTGCCATACGCGACCAGACCTCAGGGTATCGTGGTTTTATACGCAGTGCTCTCTCCAGTGTTGATAATGCCACCTGATACTCGCCTTTTATATACTGCTGATCGGCCTGCGCCATCAGATCCGTAAGCGCACTCGGCATATCATCGTTATCGGCAACTGGCAGGATGCTCGGCTGAATCTTAACCGGCTGCACATAGGTACACCCCGGAATCACCGAAATGCCCGGCAATATCAGCAGTAAAATCAGCGCACTGCGGCTCAATAACCGCGACATCGCTAATCGAACAACCGTTTTATCTGGTACAGTAATCCACCTGTCCTGCATGCGCTTTTCTCTGTTGGGGCTGAGCCATGAATAAAAGGCAATTCTACCGCACCCTGACAATTTTTATCGGATAAAGCAGCACTTTTCGGGTCTATCCAGACCATCTCTATTCCCCTGGGCGGTTCCAGTGACAGACTGGAAACAGGAAGCTTTTTCATCAGATCCGTCCACAATCGTAAAGCTCCTGATGAGCCGGTTAGCCCTGTACTGGTATTATCATCACGGCCAAGCCACACAATGGCTAACTGATCGTTAGAGAAACCCGCAAACCAGCTATCACGCAAATCATCTGTGGTGCCGGTTTTGCCCGCCAGAGTTTCAGGAATATGCTTTGCCAGAGATTTTGCTGTACCTGACTTTGTAACCTCGCTCAGTACATAATTAACCAGAAAAACAGACTGTTCGTCCAGTGTTTTTTCAGATTTAAGAGGGTATCGCTTAAGCGGCTCCCCATCTTTGTTGAGCACTTCACGTATCACCTTTAAAGGCACATGAAAGCCACCTGCGGCAAAGGTCTGATACATATTGGCCACATCCAGCGGCGAGAGATTAAAGGCACCCAGAGTCATTGATGGGTAGGCCGGTATATCCCTGTGAACGCCCAGATTGTTTAAAGTATCTGCAATATCCGCCAGACCAATATCCAGACCAAGGCGAACCGAGGGGACATTACGCGATAGTTTTAGCGATTCATACAACGCCACAGGGCCTTTGAACGTGCCATCATAATTGCCCGGAGACCAGCGTTTATCTTTCGATGTTTTAATATGCAGAGGGCTATCATCAAGCAGAGTTGCCAGGGTGTATTTATCGGGATGCTGTAATGCGGTTAAATAAACAGCCGGTTTTATTAATGAACCAATTTGCCTGACCGCATCAAGGGAGCGGTTGAATCCGGGAAAATCCGGGTTACGATCCGAAACGATGGCCTGAATTTCACCCTGCTGGCTAGAGGCAACAATCACTGAGACCTGTAATGCTGAGGACACATTTTTCCTGCGTTCTAACCTGGGCAAAAGTTGTCTAACACTGGCTTCCGCCTTTTTCTGAATCAACGGATCAATGCTGGTAAATATTTTTAAACCCGATGATTTCAGATCATCGTCATTATAGTCCTGTTTCAACTGACGTTTAACAAGATCGATCACCGCCGGAAAACGATTCGCGGTATATCTGGGTTTTTTAGCCAGCCCGGCGGGTTTTAATTTATACCGGGTAAACTGAACCTGAGTCAGAGCACCTTCATCGCGCATCAGCTTAAGCACCTGATTACGCCTTTTCAGTGCTCTTTTACCGTGTTTGCGGGGTGAGTACCATGACGGCCCTTTAACCAGCCCCACTAGCAATGCAATCCTGTCTTTGCTCAGTCGATTGAGAGGCGTTGCAAAATAAAACTGACTGGCAAGCTCAAAACCATGTATCTGCTGAGCACCATTCTGTGCAAGGTAGACTTCATTGATATAGGTTTCCAGTATCACCGATTTATCATAATTCATCTCCAGTAACACCGCCATAATCGCTTCATTGACTTTTCGAAGCAGTGTTCGCTCAGGCGACAGGAACAAATTTTTGACCAGCTGCTGCGTCAGAGTACTCCCCCCCTGTACTGCTTTACCCGCCATTAGATTCACCATCATTGCTCTGAGTATTGATCGTATATCAATGCCCTGATGTTGATAAAAGCGCCGATCTTCCACCGCCAGTAACGCCAGCACCAGCTCATCGGGTATATCGGCTAATTTGATCAGCTGCCGCTCTTCTTTTTTAGCAGGGTAGATACCGGCAATGTTAACCGCTTCAAAACGAAAGAGCGCAATCGCTTTATCCGTATACAGCTCATAAAGCCCCTGCACCTGATTATTCTGAATATTCAGCTTGAGCCCGCGGGATTTTCTTTTGCCGTCCCAGAAAATCCCATCGCGGCTGATAATTTCGAAATGCGCACCACTTAATATCCGCTTTAATATCCGGTATTCGCCAGGACTTTCAGGTCGCCTGTTTACTTTATGATAATCCAGCAGTGCAAGCTCCTGCTTCAGATCTTCAACAGACAGCCGCCTGTCCTGATACACCTCCAGTGGGCGGGCATAAACATGGGATGGCAGGGACCATATTCTGCCAGACATTTTATCCGTGATGATAATATTTAAATACAGGAGATAAAAGCCAAAGAAAATAGCGCCCAGAACCACACTGCTCAGAAAAAGCCGACTCAATAAAATTTTAAGTAAACGTGAACTGCGGCTGGATTTTGGCGTTTTTTTTCGCCTGCGTGTTTTTTTCTTTACGGACTTGCCTGTAGCGTTTTTTTTAGGCGCTGATTTTTCCCCGGCAGGTTTCTTTGGCGCAGGTTTGCGCTTGATGGGTTTTCTTCTGGCAGGTGTTCTTTTAATGGACGGAGTTTTCGAACTACTTTTTTTACGCGGCATATCTGTTTAAAATTTTTAAAAAGAGCATCCCGGGATGCTCTTTAAGCTGAAAGATCTGGTTAAAAAATTACGTCAATCGCAACACTGATCAACGATGCCCTGTCTTCTGAGAGTGCAGACTGTGAATTCAGCGGATTCCCCAGGGAAAAAGGCTGGTATAAACCGTAGTTACCCACAGCGTTCACAAGTTCTATCTGCTGATATTCAATTTTAAGTGCTGCACTTTCATTTAGCTCATAGCGCAAACCCAGTGTGATAGAGTCCTGGCGAGCGCCCTGCCTTGGCCCACAGCTTGAGGTATCTGTTGGTGATCCACATACATACGCCCCCGCAGGATCAGAATCGATTGTGGCAAACGTCAGGTGGGGCAGGAATTTGCCCATTCGATAGCCAAGCGTTACATACCCACCATCCTGATCTGAAAACAGTGAATCAAAAGCTGTCTGATTGAATCCCTGCCCTAATGTGTTCTGATCTGCTTTAATATCGCGGGTGGTATATTCAGCATAACCTACAAAATTAGCAATATCCCAGGACAGGCTGGCCACAGAAAGAATCGCTGAGCCTTCACTGTTAAATACACCTGTGCCTGAACCCGTGTCAATGGTTGAAACATCTGTCTGAAATGAGCTAATCTGGAAGGTGAATGAGCGGTTTTCCAGCCTGAGTGCCATACCTATATAGTTGTTAGCAAAAAACTCAACTGAGGAAACCCCTGGCACATTCTCTGAATTTGAACCAAAATAAGGCTGTAGCCCGAATGTCATGCCACCGAAATTTGTCTGATAAAGTAGCTGAACACCAATAATGCTGTCTACGGGCATATTACTATAGGCTTCTGCCGGCGGTCTGATCCAGGGATAGGCATAACCCACTTCCAGATAATCTGAGATAAGGAAGACAGGTTGCTTAATCCGCCCTGCTCGAATATTGGTAGACTCCGCAACCGCATAATCCAGATAGGCCCACTCTATATCCACGCTATAATTTTCATCCGCCGCTGAAGCCAGAAGCTGTGCAACCACCTGCATATCCTGCACAACATCCGCTGTAATCTGCAAACCAAATTTGGAATCCTGTAGAAAAGTAACATCATCGGTTACTTCATCCAGATAAGTTACCTTGCTACCATCAACCTGGCTCTGATTATGCACCGCCAGACCCGCCGTGAGAAATCCATCAAATTCAATCGCACCTGCCTGCGGAGCCATGAGAGCTGCTCCTAACATAGCAGAATTTAAAAATGCCTTTTTCATTATCTAACTCCAGTTAAGAGTGTTTTAATAGCCACCTGGTCTGCGCTATCATTTAATTTACGCAGAGTATAGCGATTATCTGGTCAGGTCAAATGAATATTTATCTAAAAATATCAACTATTAATGTGACTTATTAAAGTTAATAGTTTAACTACACACTTTATGTTATTGATATTTATGATTTTACAACCCTGTTTATGGTGCTTTTTCAGCCCTGAATATACGCCCATTCGGCATCGCTGTGGCGTTAAAATTTTAAGATTTGTGCACAATGGAGGCGGGGCTTCAGCCCCGCTTAATCCCGGTTAATACACCCGTGGTTAAAGCCACGGCACCATATAACAACGCGAGTATTGCAGTTAATCTGTTCATTAATTTGAGTTTTTCTAATCTTATTTATGCCTGGAATGCTCTCTCGTTTTGACTCTGTTTTTGCGCTTATGCACCTTGCCAAACGGTATCTTTCCAGGTTTTTTAATTATTCTCTTCGTCCCCCCTGAGCGTCGCGCATAAGGGTTATCACTGGTTTTCAACTCAAGGCGCATCGGTGTGCCCCTGAGATTTAGTGCATCGATAAAGTAATTCATCAGAAAGCGATGGTATGATTTAGGCAACAGCTCAGTCTGATTGCCATGAATGACAATCACCGGTGGATTCATTCCCCCCTGATGCGCATACCTTAACTTAATCCTTCGCCCGCGAATCGTTGGCGGTTGATGTGCCTGAGTTGCATTATCCAGTATCCGTGTCAGCTCAGGTGTAGCAAGGTTTCTGGTCGCTGAGGCATAGGCCCTGTTTATCGCTTTATAAAGTACCCCCACACCAGAACCATGCAACGCCGAGATAAAAAATATTTCTGCAAAGGGAACAAAGCTCAGACGGCGTTGCAGCTCTTCTTTAATAACTTCTTTGTCATATGCATCCATGCCATCCCACTTGTTAACAACAATCAACAATGCACGACCAGAATCAATGGTATAACCTAACAGGTGCAGATCCTGATCACTGATACCCTCTCTTGCATCGACCATAATAATCGTTACATTGGAGTGATCAACCGCCTGCAGGGTTTTAATAACACTGAATTTTTCGATTGTTTCTTTGATTTTCCGCTGGCGGCGAACACCCGCCGTATCAATCAACGTATATTCGCGACCTTCATGCTCAAAGGGAATATATATGCTGTCCCGTGTGGTACCAGGCATATCCATTACCACAACTCGCTCTTCTCCCAGAATGCGATTCACCAGCGTGGATTTACCCACATTCGGTTTACCCACTACCGCAACTTTAATACCACGGCTTTTCTCATCTTCTGATTCCCATTCAGGCCAGTCATTCAGCAATTTTTCAATCAGCTGAGACACGCCTTTTTTATGGCTTGCAGCAATTGGAAAAGCATCCTGAAACCCCAGCACAGCGAAATCAGAACATGCCTGATCAATATCCACGCCATCGGTTTTATTGATAACAAGGTGTATATTTTTACCCATACGGCGGATTTGCCGCGCAATACTCTCATCCGCAGCGGTAATACCTGACCGGCCATCCACCATCAGCAACACGATATTGGCTTCATCGATGGCTAACAATGTCTGCCGAGCCATCTGCTCATCGAGCTCTTCGGACTCTCCGCTCAGTCCACCAGTGTCTATCAGGATATAGCTTCTTTCTTCAAAGGAGCCATGACCGTATTTGCGATCACGTGTCAGCCCGGGATAATCTGCAACCAGCGCATCCCGGCTTCTGGTAAGAACATTAAATAAAGTTGATTTACCAACATTGGGTCTACCCACAAGGGCAATTACGGGTAACATATTGTTTCCAGAAAGTACAAATTAGAGGATTGATCGAACAACATCCTGAGGTAAGGGCCTTTTTTAAAATTCAACGGGGAAGATCAACTGAAAGGGCCCGCAGCCCCCTTCAGTAGTATTTTAACGTATTCTTTAATAGACTGCGAGACATCAGTTCAGCGAGTATCACCCGGTTGAATTCATACTTGCTGGATGACCCCGCATTAATAACTCAAACAGGGTGCTCAAACTCGGTAATTCAAGCTAGTTAAGCTGTCACCGAGCTAGTCACCAGTTATCTATCAGGGCTAATGAGCTGGGCCACCCATTGAAGACATAATTTGCTGCACTGGATCAACCGGCTTCTCATTAATCAGTAGCTCACCCTGATGCATGCTTATTTTACTGGAATATCCGCGGACACTCTCTTTCAACCAGTTTTCATCTATCATACCCTGTATGCTGGCGGTTATTTTCTGATCCATTGAAACATTATCTGCAACATTCTCTGAAGCGCCGTCTGAATCACCAGGCTCCCGAGATAGCTCAACTACTGTGCTATTTTCTAATTGCCAGCTTACAAACTGCTTTAGCAGGGGCTTGTCTATCGACACATTCAGGTCCATGCTCACCGCACCCAACAGGAACATAGGATCAGCCGGTGTATCTGCATCGATACCCTGAAGCGCAAAATCCATATCCGCCTTAAGCTCGCCCAGCTCGCTATTAATTAACAGTGGATCAATTTTAATCTCTGCCTGCTTGATCAGATCAGGAACCACTCCCATTATCTGTCCGGTCATCATGCTGTTAATTTGCTCTTCAGGCAAATTCTTCTTTTTCATTTCAGCCACTTCATCCTGTATAACCTGAAGTTGATTCAGTGCCAGCGCACTAATGCCATTTAGTTTAAAATCCAGTTGTATGGGGCCGAATTTCTGGTTTGAAGCCAGTACTTCCTGCACACTAACATTTGTGCCTGAATTTATTAAACTACCCGTTTCAGAAGTCACGGTTCTTGCGGAAAAATCACGCAATGAAAACTGCCCCGACTCTGAATTAACTTCAAACAGATTAACCGACATGGCCGAATCACCCACTACGATATGGTGCTCTCCCATACTACCTGAAAAACTCAGATTGATAGCACTCGCGTTAAGAGAATAATCAGGCGTTGTCATTTTAAAAAAGGGTAATTTTACACCCCCCGATAATTGCCGAAGAACGGCATCATAGCGTTCAGTAATAATAGTACCGGCAAACTGGATAGCAACTGGCCCCTGTTCACCTTCAAACGAGCTATTTACTGAAGGGATATAACTTTGTGAACTCAGGTTACCTGAGAAATCCACAATATGCTGATAAACGATGGGTTTCTTATCTGCAAAGAGCGCCTTAAGCATTACCTGTTGCTCAGGTAAAACATCAAGTTCGCCTTTAATCACCGCAGCAACCAGCGGGGATTTCCCCTGAGCCAGCAAACCAAAATAAACTGGCCCATGAATAATTTCTTCCTTAAATTTAATCTGTCCCTGATCATCAGGAAGTGATATAACCAGTAAGGCTTCAGAGGAAAAAAGGCCCTGCTCATAATTTTCTATCTGTAGTTCAAGCTGCAAAATTTTGCCCAGATTAGTCACCAGCTGAGTATAATCCGACTTAATTTTAAAGCCCAGGGCAAATGGCGTAAATGATAGCAGTATAAGGATAAAAACAAACACCCATAATAAAACTTCTGCAACGCCGATTCGTTTTGTACTCATAGTTTATCCTTATAATTTAATGACAGTCAAACTGCCTGCAAGCATGAACTGCGCCTCATGAGTCCTGTCTGTGCAACAAGACGCATAAAAACACTTCATTTTTAAAATGTACCCGGAAAACAGCTCGCTAATCTGGCGTTGATCGGGCGACTGATCAGACGCTACCTTATTATTGTTACTCATTAATTTTCTACTGGTTTAACCTCAAACACAGATAACTCACCTTCACGGGTAATCACATATAAACGTTCATTATGCACAACAGGCGGCACAATCACGCCGGAATCATCCGTGTCTATTCTGCCCAGAAAATGCCCATCAAAGGCTGATAACCAGTGTATATAACCCTCAAAATCAGCAACTACTAACGCTTTATCCATTGCCACCGGGCGTGTAAGGCTGCGAGCCTGTAGCTTTTCCTGCTTCCACAGTGTAGCGCCGTTATTTGCATCCAGTGCCCAGATATGATCTTTGGCATCACTTAGAAAAAGCCCTGATGATGAATACTCCACTCCACTGTATGTCGATAATTTGCGGCTCCAGTTTAACTGCCCCCTGCGTATATCAATAGACACTATTTTACCCTGGTAGCTTGCGATATAAAGCGTATCTGCCACAATGACTGAATGACCATCGATATCCACCAGACGCTCCAGTTCAGACCTCCCTTGCGGTGCTGCTACTGGAATATCAAAAACCACATGACCATCAAGTAAATCGAGCGCAACAAGCCGACCATTATCAAGGCCATTAAAAACATAGCCCTTTTTAACCAGCGGCAGGCTGTTGCCACGCAAACTTAAAGCAGGTACATCCCGCTTGTACGTCCATTTCTCACTTCCATCTGTCAGGTCAAGGGCTGAAATACGCCCATCGACAGAGCGAATAATAATACTTTCTGCCGTTATCTGTGCCGGCATCAGAATTTCCGAGCTAGCATCTACTCGCCATATCAGCTCACCTTTATGATCAAGCAGATACACATGACCATTTCGACTGGTAACCACCAGGTGATTTTCATCACCTCCAATACCCCCACTGACCACAATATTAAGCTCAGTTTGCCATAACTCACTGCCATCTTCGATATTATAGGCACTCACGCGACCTTCACGGTCTGTCACCACAATGGACTTTTCCAGAACCAGTGGAAACAGTTTTACATATAATTGCTCAACACCGGCACCTGTATCAACACTCCATACTTCTTCAATTTCAAGCGAGGGCTCAAAGTCAACCAGCTCCGCAGGCGGCTCCGTATTATCCGAGTCTCCACACCCTGACAGAAACAATGTCTGGAGCAAAGCCAGCAATATAATAAAAAAATAACGCATCATGCTGAAGGTTCAGTTGCGCTAACCGTCTGCCTGGCGACACCTCCGAGATCGTCAAGCTTCAGTTTGAGCCAACGATCTGGTTTACTGGACAATAACTGTGCCTGTGTATACGCCGCTTTCGCACGATCACGATGGCCCTGCGACAATAAGACATCACCTTTGAGCTCCAGCACCATCCCGCTAAAACTCTCAGGCCAGGTTTCATTTAGTATAGTCAGCGCTCTGTCTGCTTCTTTATTGCCCGACAGAAGACGTGCGAGACGTATTTTTGCAAGATACTTCATCTCATCCTGGCGAGTATTATCGATAACCCACTGATACTGCTTTTCAGCTTTGGCCATTTCACCTGCATTCATATGCTGCCTGGCAACAATCAATGCTGATAAACTGGCATAGGGTGTATCATTAAACTCAGCCTCAAGCTGGTTAACCTTTGTTAGTTGGGCGCTGATTGAGCCTGCTGCTGATTCAGGGTTCTGAGCACCTGTGAGCACCTGCTCATATAAAATACTGGCATTCTCTGAGCGTATCGCGGACTGGCTCTGAAAATAATTCACACCAAAAATAGCCGCCACACCAACAGCAATGCCGCCAACAATCATTGTAGAATTCTCTTTCCACCAGTTTTTAATGGCTTCCAGCTGCTGTTCTTCTGTTTCGAAATCCATAATATCTCTCTTCAATATATGTAGTTATAATTACAATTTGCGTGTGAGTGCCTGTTTAAGGTCCTCAGCAATACCTGACTGCGGCACCGATTTCTGTTCGAGGCTGCTATCACGTAGAAACTTAATGCCTGCCAGACCATTGAGCATCTCATCTTCACCGAATATCAGGGCAATACTGGCAGCCGATTTATCCGCTTTTTTCATCTGACTCTTAAATGAGCCGCCCCCGCAATTTGTCTGTATTATTGTGCCGGGAAGTTCATTTCGGAGCTTTTCGACAATAGACAGGCCTTCAAGTTGCGCTTTATCGCCCTGCAGGATAACAAAAATATCTGCCGTATTATCCACCTGCTGCCCCGTATCTTCAAGTAGTGAGAGTAAGCGTTCTATTCCCATGGCAAATCCAGCTGCCGGTGTAGCCCTGCCCCCAAGCTGCTCAACCAGTCCGTCATATCGCCCTCCTGCACAGACAGTACCCTGGGCACCGAGGGAATCAGTTACCCATTCAAATACCGTTTTACAGTAATAATCAAGGCCACGTACCAGACGGGGGTTAATTGTATACTCGATGCCCGCCCTGTCCAGCATAGCGGTTAGCTGTTCAAAGTGCAGGCTGGACTCCTCATCCAGATAATCCATCAGGCGAGGAGCTGCTTCAATCATCGATTGCATATCAGAATTTTTACTGTCCAGAATACGCAGAGGGTTTGATTCGAGCCGACGCAGTGAATCCTCATCCAGAACATCGATATGCTGATTAAGGTAGGTCAGAAGAATTTCACGATAAGCCCTGCGTGATTCAGAGCTACCCAGTGTATTTAACTCAAGGCGAATATTTTCCAGCCCCAGTAATTTCCATAAACGGGCTGTCATCAATATCAGCTCTGCATCTATATCCGGGCCAGACATCCCATAGGTTTCAACACCCACCTGATGAAACTGACGATAACGACCTTTTTGTGGGCGTTCATGGCGAAACATGGGCCCCATATACCAGAGACGTTGTTGCTGATTATGAAACAGCCCATGCTGAATACCTGCTCGTACACAACTGGCTGTACCCTCAGGCCTTAAGGTCAGGCTATCGCCATTTCGATCATCAAAGGTATACATTTCTTTTTCAACAATGTCGGTAACTTCACCTATTGAACGACAGAAAAGATCCGTCGATTCAACCACCGGCATACGTATTTCAGAATATGCATAGGACTGTAGTAATTCTTTAACTCTGTTTTCAAAAAATTGCCAGAGGGGTGACTGATCAGGAAGAATATCGTGCATCCCCCGAATACAGTTAATTTTGTTCATTTGCTTCTTTTTTGACATATTTCTAATGGCTTTAAATAAAATTCTATAACGTTTGTTAAGTGGTTTTCAGGACGATAATTTATTCACAGGAACGCTCTCAACAGCCCTTTAGCGTTTGAGGTTTAAGCTTACGGCAGCATCACCCTCAACCTTCATATTAACTGTTTTTCTGCTGTCTTTAATCAGGTGATCGAAATCAACGATCTGGTTATTAATTTCAACTCGCACCTGCCGAGCATTGCCCAGAAAAACGGCATAAGGCGGCTGACCTTCCAGACTGATCTGCTCACCCGCATTGAGCAACTGATAATACAGCCTTTGCGCTGTGGCATCTTTTACCTCGACCCACGATGAACCAACGGCATTTAGCACCAGCGTAGCCCCATGATTTGAAACTGCCGCCGCAGGTGCTTCAGGTGCAGAATCAGGCTTTCTCACATCCGAATTAGATTGCTGCACGGGTTGCGAATGAGTCAGCTGATCCAGGGAAGATGTTTGATCAGTTTGCTTCCCCCCAACTGCTTTTGCAGATTCAGACACTTCGGAGTCAGCTTTCCCTGTTATACCGATCTCTATAGCACCCTCACCAGGTTCATTATTGCCGAGGTCATCTGTCGGTAATTTCTCCGTAGCCACTACCGTCAGAGTCGAGTTGTCTGCCTGTGTGGAGTCCGGCACATGCAGGGGAGTACTCGAATCATAAAGCTTAAAAAACAGAAATATTAGCGCCAGTAAAACAAATCCGGCACTGATAATTTTAATAAAAAAATGGCTGCTGGATGGTTGTACTGGCAAAGCCGAGTGAGCCGACAGTGGCGCACTTTGATCAGGAGCCACACTAAGGTATGCACTAATTATCCCCTCAGCAGGCACACCAACCAGACGAGCATAACTTCGGATATAGCCCCTGGTAAAGGTCAATGCCGGTAAGTCTTCTGCCTGCGAATTTTCAATTGCTTTAACAATATTCTCAGAAATAAGCAGCTTGTCTGCCACATCAGCAGCCGTCAGAGATAATGCCCTGCGGGCCTTTGCAAGCTCACTTCCAAATTCTTTTTTGCGCAGCAAACTATCCGCATCACTGTGCTGTTGCGCCTGATTACTGGCATTCTGTTCAACGCCCTCATTTCCCTCAGGCTTATGACTGGAAACACTCATAGTTTCGGTAGTTTCATCAAAAGGCTCGCTTCTTCAGAGCGGGGATAGGTATTCATTAATTTCTGTGAAAGCTGAAGAAAATATTTCCTGTCGTTTAATGCATGCTCCGCCTGTATCTGCACCCATAAACTATGGGCACTGGGCCGAGTTAACGCATGATATCGTTGTGTATAGGCTCGTGCCATAAGATATTTTTTTGTCTCAATGCCCAGCTCTGCCATCGCAAGTAATGCGGAAGCAAGATTCGGGTTAGATTTTAAAGCCACGCGCAAATGTCGCTCTGCCTGCACATAATCTGGCTTCGCGCTCTGTAGCATACAGTAACCGTAATTTTCATGAGCAACTTCGGGCGTAGCATAAAATGAATTATCTAGCACCTTGTCAAACTGTTTAAATGCTTCATCATATTTTTTGTTTTTACACAGAAAAGTTCCATAATTATTTTGTAACTCGGGGTTGTTGGGATCGAGATCCAGTGCCTGATGGTAGTATTTTTCCGCCTCCCCCGGCTTGTTAATCATTGTCATTAATACGGCCATGGTAGTATAGGCTGGAACATATTCACTGTTTAGCAACATCGCTTTTTCGAGTTTCATTTTTGCGATTTCAATATCCCCCCGACGGATATACCCCGCTGCCAGCTGCACATTAATTTTCGCACCTTCCTTATCAACACGCTCCTCTTCTACTTCCTTAGGTGTAGGGCCTGCACAACCACCTGTTACAGATATCAGTAATACAATAAGTAATTGTCTGAATAACTTCATGAATTCATTCCGTGTCCGGGTTCTATAAATTTTCTCTCTCGCCTGCTTTTATCAACGACTTTCCCCACTAGCTGTCCGCAGGCGGCATCGATATCCTCGCCCCGTGTTTTTCGCACAACGGTTGTCATATTTGCCTTCATCATCATATCCTGAAAACGACGCACTGCATTATTTGAAGATGTCCTGTAACCTGAATTTGGGAAGGGGTTAAATGGAATTAGATTAATTAATACAGGAATGCCATCCAGCAATTTAATTAACTGCTCAGCATCCTGGCGGGTGTCGTTCACACCTGCCAGCATCACATATTCAATGGTCAGTCGAGACCGGGGGGAGCGCCTGGCCATAAAGCGGCGACAGGCATCCAGTAACTGCTGAAGCTTATATTTTTTATTTACCGGAACAAGTTCATCACGCAGCTCATCCCGTGTAGCGTGCAAAGAGATTGCCAGCTGCACATCATGGCGCTCGGCCAGACGATCTATTGCCGGAACCACGCCTGCAGTGCTCACCGTAATTCGTCGCTTACTTAAGCCATAAGCGAAATCATCGAGCATAACATCGATGGATTTCATGACGCTCTCATAATTGAGCAATGGTTCGCCCATGCCCATAAAAACGACATTCGTAATTTTTCTGCCAGGTTTTTTCTCTTCATTCAACAGTCGATTCGCCAGCCATACCTGAGATAGAATTTCAGTTACATTCAAGTTACGGTTAAAACCCTGCCTTGCGGTGGAACAGAAGCTACAGTCAAGCGCACAGCCCACCTGAGAAGAAATGCAAAGTGTACCTCGATCATCCTCCGGTATAAATACCGTTTCAATCTGGTTTTTATCAGCCAATTCCATAACCCACTTGCGGGTACCATCGGCTGAAACCTGGTCAAGTGCGACTTTTAGTGGCTCAATGCAGGCTTTTTCCCTGAGCTGAGCACGTAATACCTTACTGATATTCGTCATCTGATCAAAATCAGACACATTTAGCTGATGAATCCATTTGGTAATCTGGGACACACGAAAAGGTTTCTCACCTAAAGAGGTGAAAAAAGTCTCCATATCCTGGCGGTTTAAGCCCAGCAGGTTGGTTTTTTCTATATGTGGAAAACGAATCGGTATGCTCACAGAGCTCTCAGTTTATACAGTATACAAACAGTGTATTATAACGGAATAATGGGATAAAACACTGATTTCAGGGGTGTTTTATGTGAAACAGTGGCTCTTCTCAGGGTTTTTTTGTGTATATTGGCAGATGCGCAGGATACTGTGATGAATGAAACCGCATCAAGTGTATTAAAATGAGGCTCATACTGCTCACTCCCTCCATCTGCCCTGTCTCCAGTTACATTGCTCGATTGTACCGATTAATTGATTGACTGTACTGTCATATCCAGGGAGCAGATGATCAGTCTTTCTCCTCCATCCAGGTCATCTGGATCGCTTCAAGAATTTTTTCACTCGATGATTCCGGGTCATCATCGAACTCTTCCAGATCACAGACCCACTGATGCAGATCGGTAAATCGAATATATTGCGGGTCTATATCTGAGTGCTTTTCATCCAGTTCAAGCACAATATCCAGCGTGTCTGTCCATTTAAGGCTCATAGCATTATCCTCTAGTGGGTTTCAGATACCATATTAATCGTATATTTGGGCAGCTCAACTACCAGATCAGTTTTTGCAACAACGGTCTGGCAGCTTAGTCGTGAATCCGGATCCAGCCCCCAGGCCTTATCCAGCATATCATCTTCATCCTCTGTATTTTCATTTAACGACTCACCTCCCTCACGAATATAAACATGACAGGTGGTACAGGCGCAGGACTTCTCACAGGCATGCTCGATATCAATATCATTGCGCAGTGCGGCATCACAAATCGTTTCACCAGGTTCTGCTTCAAAAGCAGCGCCTTCAGGGCAAAGCGTTGCGTGGGGTAAAAAAATAATTTGTGGCATCTTCTCTATCTTCTCTTTATTCTGGCTTGTCTTTATCAAGTCGTTATTTTTCCAGGTGCAGGGGCGTAAATAACGGCATCATTTAAATTCTTCAACTTTATGTCCCGCCATGGTTTTCGTGACGCTGGCATTCATACGCCTTGCAACATACGCTGCGCTCGCCGTTTCAAGGTTTTTCATAGCCTCTTTTAACTGCCGTGTTTGTGTTGCATTATGGCGCATATTTACAAGTTCAGAACGCGCCGCCATTATAAGGCTTTTCTCATCTTCACTCAGCATTTCATCACCATCATCGTCCATAGCAGAATCAATTGCTTCAATAACACGATCAGCTTCCACCTGCTGTTCACGCAGACTGCGTGCATCCTTATCCTCTTCGGCCATATCCATTGATGCCTTTAACATGCTCTGAATCTCGGTATCGCTCAATCCATACGATGGCTTAACTTCTACACTGGCTTCTTTTCCCGATGTTTCTTCAAGCGCAGAAACACTCAGAAGACCGTCTGCATCTACCTGAAAAGTAACTCTGATTCTTGCTGATCCTGCAACATGGGCAGGAAAGCCTCGCAGCTCAAAACGCGCCAGAGAACGACAGTCATCCACCAGCTCACGCTCACCCTGTACAATATGCACGGCCATCGCAGTCTGGCCATCCTTATATGTTGTAAAGTCCTGGGCACGGGAAACCGGTATAGGTGTATTGCGCGATATGATTTTTTCAGTTAGCCCGCCCATGGTTTCAAGCCCTAACGACAGAGGCAGAACATCCATCAGCAGTAAATTTCCATCCGGGTCATTTCCCACCAGGGCATTGGCCTGAATGGCAGCCCCTATGGCAACAACTCGATCGGGATCAATGCTGGCTTTAAGCTCAGTCTCGAAAAATGCTGAAACTTTATCGCGTACCCGCAAACAGCGTGTTGAGCCCCCTACCATCACTACATCCATCACCTGATCTTTTTCAAGATCAGCATCACGTAATGCTCTGCGACAGGACATCAGTGTCTTTTTGATCAGTGGGTCAATGAGTTGATTCAATATTTCCCGACTTAATATGCCCTGCCAGCGTCTGCTATCAGAAAATTCAATTGTTATGTTAATTTCCTGCTCCTCACTTAACTTCTCTTTGGCACAGCAGGCTTCACGTAACAAAAGGCGTTGCATACCGGCGCTGATCGCGTTTGCTTTAACCCCCGCCTGCTGCAAAATCCATTCTGCAATAGCATGATCAAAGTCATCGCCTCCGAGTGCACTGTCGCCACCCGTAGATAATACTTCAAAAACACCCTGTTTTAACTGCATGACTGAAATATCAAATGTGCCGCCACCCAGGTCATAAACCGCAACAATGCCCTGCGCCTCATGGTCCAGACCATAAGCGACAGCAGCGGCTGTCGGTTCATTTAATAGTCGTAGCACCCTGAGGCCAGCCAGGGTTGCTGCATCTTTTGTCGCCTGACGCTGTGCATCATCAAAATAAGCGGGTACCGTTATAACCGCACCGTCAAGCTTATCGCCAAGGGTTTTCTCACCCCGTTGCCTGAGGGATTTTAAAATATCGGCTGATACCTCTATCGCGGTTTTTTCACCTGCCGCTGTCAAAATTCTGGGTACAGCGGTCTCTGCCCGAGCAAACTCATACGGCAGAAAATTACCTGCAACCGTTAAGTCCTTAAGGCCACGCCCCATTAAACGTTTAACAGAGGAAATGGTATTTTGTGGGTCTGAAACCATATTTTTTCTGGCCTCGTCGCCCACCAGAATAGCCTCTTTTCTGTACTGGACAACAGAGGGCAGCAGATGCGCGCCACTGGCATCGGCAAGTGTATCCGCATGCCCACTGCGTACCGTAGCCACAAGTGAATTGGTGGTACCTAAATCGATACCGATAGCAAAACGGTGTTCATGGGGTCTGGTTGACTGACCCGGTTCCGATATTTGTAGTAAAGCCATTAAATAAACTCATCTTCCAGCTGTATAGTCATATCATTTATCTCTTTTTGCGCCTTATTTAAAAATTGTAGCTTACGAACAATTTCACGCCCCCTGTCCAGCTCATCGGCCTGGTATACATGATCAAAATGCTGTATAAGACCGGCAGATTCATTTTTAAGATCCAGGCTCATTGTTTCCAGTGCTTCAAGTGGATCAGACTGGCTACGAATATCTGCAATTTCTTCGCGCAACTCCATTTGTGCCATTAAAAACTCACCGTCCATAGAGGTATCTGTCTCGGCATTCATATCAACTCCCTTAAGACCAAGCATATACTGCAATCTTGAAGCAGGATCCAGAATCGTTTTAAAGGCCTGATTAATGAGAGAGGTTACCTGCATTGCTTTTCGCTTTTCAGCTTCGGAGCTATTTGCAAAACGATCCGGGTGTGTCTGCTGCTGAAGCTCTCGATTAGCATCTTTAAGCTTCTCAGTATCGGGTTCTGTAGAAACAGCAATAGAAAATATTTCAAAATAGTTCTGTTCGAAAATTGAGTTTGACATAGCAGGATAGGCTTAAGAAGCCGCCTTAAAATCGGCCTTAAAAATAATCATTAATAAACTGGCTTAATTGTGGCAGATGATAAACCAGAAATTACAGGACGAGGATAATGGTTAAACGGTAAAGCTTTCACCACATCCACAGGCATCTTTTTCATTTGGATTATTAAAAGCAAAGCCTTCATTAAGGCCTTCTTTTACAAAATCCATCTCAGTGCCATCGATATAGACCAGGCTTTTTTTATCGACAACGATGGTTACGCCATTGCTTTCAAACAGTTCATCCTCGCCTTCGTTGATGTCATCAACAAATTCGATGACATAAGCCATTCCAGAGCAGCCAGTCGTTTTAACACCCAGTCGTACACCCAGGCCATTGCCACGATTAGCAAGAAATTCATTTACACGTTTAGCGCCCTGTTCTGTAATGGTAATGGCCATTGTTCACTCTCTTTTAAAATTACTAATTAACCGCTATGAGCATTATCTCATTTTTTGAATGCGATGGTTACTCCGATTTGTGCTCGGCGGTCTTAATAAAGGGGATAGGCGCCAGAAAGCAGCGGTTTATCCCTGAGGGTCAGAAAGCTTAAAGTCTGAAATGCTCTCAAACCGTATATTAAATGGTTGAGTTTGTCGTGAGAGCAAGGCGTGTCTGTTTCTTAAAGGTGTGAGAGCCTGTGTTTTACAGGCGACGCACTTTAAGAATCGGACGCAACGCTGCTATCGCGGCAAAATCAGCCATTTAATGGGCTGCCCATTCTACTGAGCTGAGGTCTATGCCGTCTTTGAACATATCCCAGAGCGGAGAAAGGTCGCGAAGCTTATCCACCGCATTCTTAACCAGATCAATCGTATAATCAATTTCTTCTTCAGTCGTATACCGACCCACACTAAAACGAAGTGAACTATGGGCCAGCTCATCACTGCGTCCAAGTGCTCTCAAAACATAACTGGGCTCAAGGCTGGCAGAAGTACAGGCAGATCCACTGGATACTGCAATATCTTTCAAAGCCATAATAAGGCTTTCACCCTCAACATAGTTAAAGCTGATATTTAGATTACCGCTCACGCGATGATCCATATCACCATTCAGATAAACTTCCTCCATATCCCTGAAGCCGTTATAAAGGCGGTTTCTAAGTGCCAGAATGCGTGCATTTTCACTGTCCATTTCAAGTTTGGCAATGCGAAAGGCTTCTCCCATACCGGCTATCTGATGAGTTGCCAGCGTGCCAGAGCGCATACCCCGTTCATGTCCGCCGCCATGCATCTGCGACTCAATCCGAACCCGCGGCTTACGACGCACATACAATGCACCAATACCTTTTGGGCCATATATTTTATGTGCTGAGAAACTCATGAGATCAACTTTTAGCTGACTCAGATCAATAGCCACCTTGCCCGCACTTTGTGCTGCATCTACATGGAACAGCGTTTTATTTTCACGACACATTTCACCAATCGCTGCTATGTCCTGGATAACACCTATTTCATTATTAACATGCATGATACTCACCAGAATAGTATCATCACGCATCGCGGCCCTAAGCTTGTTCAGATCAATCAGACCATCAGGCTCAGGATCAAGGTAGGTGATTTCATAGCCTTCACGCTCCAGTTGGCGACAGGTATCCAGCACCGCTTTATGTTCCGTTTTACAGGTAATGATGTGTTTGCCATTTTTCTGATAAAAATGTGCCACACCCTTAATTGCAAGGTTGTCAGACTCGGTTGCACCGGAGGTCCAGACAATTTCTCGCGTATCACAGTTTAGCAGTGCCGCAACATGATCGCGTGCCACATCAATCGCATCATCTGCGGCCCAGCCGAAGCTATGACTACGTGAAGCTGGATTGCCAAAAGCAACATCTACTGTTAGATAATGCTTCATTACCTCTGCCACACGTTCATCCACTGGCGTAGTCGCTGAATAATCAAAATAGATGGGTAGTTTTATCTCGCTCACAATACTGAACCTTCAATTAAATTGTTGTCGTATATCATTCAATGCCTCGATAAAATGAGGCACATTATCACTTGTATTCTGCTCACCAAAGCTGACTCTAATCGCACCTCTGGCTATTTCAGCCGGTACACCCATTGCCAGTAACACATGGCCGGGTTGTGCCTGAGCACTGTCACAGGCAGAACCGCTGGACACTGCAAAACCTTTTTTATCCAGCAACATTAACAGCGTTTCACCGTCTATGCCCGACACAGAAAACTGTACAGTGTTCGGGATGCGAGGTGCCGCTACAGAGAATATCTCTATGCCGCTTAAACCCGCCAGCTGTTCAATTAACGCCTTTTGCAACATTTCAGCTGCAAGCTTGCGTTGCTGCATTTTCTCAGCTGCAAGCTCCGCCGCTGCACCAAAACCAACAAGGGCCGCTATATTCTCTGTGCCGCTACGCTTTTGCCTTTCCTGGCCCCCTCCATGGAGTTGCGCCGATAAATCGATGTTCTGTTTTACCACTAACGCACCGGCACCCTGCGGGCCATAAAGTTTGTGAGATGACAGACTCATTAAATCAACGCCACAGTCTGAAAAACTAAGGGGTAACTTTCCCGCTAGCTGACAGGCATCAGTATGAAATACCCGCTCAGCATCAGGTGCTTTAGCCACCTGGCAAAGCAACTGAATGTCCTGCACAACACCGGTTTCATTATTTGCCGCCATTACGGAAACAAATTTTGTATCTTTGTTCATGCACTGCTCAAGTGCATCCACTTCAACTTCACACCTTGAATTTACACCAATAACATCCATTCTCCAGCCCGACTTCTGCAATGAGCGTGCCGGCTCAAGCATGGATTTATGCTCTACAGCACTCACCGCGAATGAGGAAACCGGTTGCTTATCCAGCACACCCTTTATTGCCAGGTTATTAGCTTCTGTTCCACCTGAGGTAAAAATTATCTGCTTTGCTTCGGCACCCACAAGTTGTGCCACCTGTATTCGAGCCTGCTCTATCGCATCTCGGGTAAGCCGACCAAACCGATGTATGCTGGAAGGATTTCCATATATTCCACTCATATAGGGCATCATCGCCTCTGCAACAACTGAACTCAGTGGTGTTGTTGCATTATGATCCAGATAAACCGACACTTATGACTCAGCAGACAGTCTGGTTGCTGATCCGTCAGAAGCCGGCTCGTCTAATTGATCAGACACAATTTGATCCAGTAACCCCTGGTTATCACCGTGCTTCGCGTTCTGACGATCATTAACCTCAATCACATCACGGCGCAGTGTCATTTCCTGTAACGTAATGCTGTTTAAAAACTGATGAATATCTTCACTCAGTTCCATCCATAAATCATGTGTAAGGCAATGGTAGCTGTCGCCACTGCAATTGCCTTCTCCACCACAGCTTGTTGCATCATAGCTTTCATCTACGGCAACAATAATCTGAGCCATGGTGATCTCATTATCAGGCCTTGCTAATGAATAGCCACCTCCCGGGCCCCGTGTACTCACCACAATATCATTGCGACGTAATTTTGAGAATAGCTGCTCAAGATAGGATAACGATATGCCCTGACGTGCTGATATTTCCGCCAGGGAAACAGGATCTTTATCATTGTGGATCGCCAGATCCAGCACAGCAGTAACAGCGTAGCGACCCTTTGTAGTCAATTTCATGGCGAGATCTTAATCCCTGGTTCTAAATAAATAAGAACGCCAGTATACCCAATTCCGAGTAATTTAGTCAAGTATTATGCGTAATACTGTATGGCGATGCCAGGTTGTTGAATATTATGGCTTTTCATCTGTCTCGCTTTCAACCCCGGGTGATGCAACCGAGTCTGACTCAGTTTTAATTTCCAGTGCACCGAGTCTGGGCAGCTGAATATCATCCAGTTCAGCATCCATTGCTTTAAGTGCCTTGCACATGCGGTCCATTTTCTCATCCATCGCATGAATATGATCCAGCATGCAGTTTATTGCCGTCGCCACAGGATCAGGTGCATCCTGAGCCACACCATAGGCATCAAAGCCCATTTTTCGAGCGGTTTTCGCCCTCTGATCATCTTTCCCGCCCACATTACGTTCAATGACCCGCCCCGGAACACCAATAACCGTGGCACCCTCAGGAACATCTTTTGTGACAACCGCATTGGAGCCCACTCGTGCGCCTGCCTTAAGTATAATCGGCCCAAGCACTTTAGCTCCGGCACCAATAACGACATTGTTTCCCAGTGTGGGATGACGTTTGCCCTTGCTCCAGGTGGTTCCACCGAGTGTCACACCGTGATAGAGCGTCACATCATCACCAATCTCGGCGGTTTCACCAATTACGATGCCGGTGCCATGATCTATAAAAAAACGCCGACCTATTTTTGCTCCCGGATGAATTTCAATCCCTGTGTACCAGCGCACAAGATTCGAGAGCATTCTTGCCGTCCATTTAAAATTTCTTTTATATAATCCATGGGAAAGCCGATGGAAAATCAGCGCATGCACACCTGGATATGTTGTAATAATTTCAAAAAACGTGCGTGCAGCAGGGTCTCGATCAAACACACTGTTAATATCTTCTTTTAAGTCTTTAAAAAATGAAGTCACTTTCTGTTCTCTTTAAGCAGGATTACATACCCACAATCAATGATTCGGGAGGGCCGCCCCGAAAATACACTCGAAATATGGCCCTGAGCTATGAGCCAGTGCTATAAACTCAGCATATGGACATGATCCTAGAAAAATCAGTTGAGTCACGAAAGTATGCACAACTTCTTGATTCGTATAGCTATATGAAAAAAGTGCTCATCACCAATAAGGTGACTTCACA
>VAOX01039341.1_pt1 | contig 40231 bp, 34 predicted proteins | sample 3393891 | NCBI WGS metagenome assembly VAOX01 (sample SAMN08290429, study PRJNA428436) | hydrothermal vent metagenome | isolation source: Deep-sea hydrothermal vent chimney | place: Indian Ocean: Southwest Indian Ridge | depth 2822 m m
AAAGACAAAGACAAAGACAAAGACAAAGACAAAGACAAAGACAAAGACAAAGACAAAGACAAAGACAAAGACAAAATCGAAGAAATGGTGCGTGTAGATTTGCAATCTACGATTTATGGTAAGGAGTGACGAAATGTCAGCAGCGGACGGACAGGTTATCGGTACCACCATGATCGTTGACAATGGTCCACCGGTAGACAGGTATAATTTGGTGTTAGTTGCAGAGGGTTATCGTAACAATGAGCTGTCGCAGTTTGCGAATGATGCCCAATTATTTGCAGACAAACTATTATCATTTTCGCCATTCGATAAACTTAAGTGCGCAATAAATGTATTTCGAATAGATGTTGCGTCAAATGATAGTGGTGCAGATGATCCGGTGGCTTGTGGAGGTACAGGTGATACCCCTGCCACCTACTTTGACGCGTCGTTTTGCAATGCAGGCATTCGACGTTTATTGGCTTCCAATCCCACTATTGTACAGTCAGTAGTGAATGTTGAAGTCCCTCAATGGCACCAGATTTTAGTGATAGTTAATTCTCAGGTATTTGGTGGTGCTGGTGGCTTTATAGCAAATACCTCAGTTGCCGCGGGATGGGAGAACATTGCGATACATGAAATTGGCCATTCAGCATTTGGACTTGCTGATGAGTATGAATTTTGGTCAGGATGTGGCATTGATACTGACAGAGATAACTTTACTGGCGCTGAGCCAATTGAACCTAATGTAACCATAAATACTGATCGTGCCACGTTAAAATGGGGAGAGTTAGTATTACCTGCAACACCAGTACCGACAAGTTCTAATTCTGATTGTGCGTTTTGTGATGATCAACCAAGTCCGGTTCCAATGAGTACTGTGGGGGTGTTTGAAGGTGCGAAGTATTATCATTGTGGAGTCTATCGGCCAGAGTTCAATTGTATGATGCGAAACTTTGCACCGTTTTGTATTGTTTGTCAAAAAAGGATTGAAGATACTTTGCAGCCCTTTCTAGAGGAGTGTTATGCACCTGTTTTTCAGCCAAATAATTTCTTGGTCTGTTTTTTCTTGCTTATCTTATTTTCATTACTTGTCGTAATTTTATTTATTCCTGCTATTTTTTCTACCAGAATTCGGTGTCTGGTTAGCGGGTTTATATTTAGGATATCCCGATGTACTAAAGGTAGCAGCGATGCTTGTATTAGAAAATAAAATATTAACCTTGTTAAGATAAATCGGAATAAGCGTCTGATCTATCTTTATTCAAGGGTACAAACTTTTCTTGATCTGGTTTTATTGTCCCTTAACATTAAACGTTATGTTCACAGTCTTCAAGACATCGCCCGCTTTGATTGTGAGCCTACGAGATAGTAATTGACCTTTATCTGATGTACTCACCATTTGACCTTTCTTAATATAGGATAGATTAAACTGAATTACTGACGTCGTTTTTTCCATTTTGGGATTAGTTTTATTTGACTTTACTAATCGTATTTCTAATTGATTTTTTCCTTTTATAATAAGCGCGTTTACAGGTAAGCTCGTCGACCCGGAGTACTCAGAGATATCCAGGAAATTGTCACCAAAAACATTGATTGGCTTACCGTTGAATTTCAAATAAATCTTTCCCTTGCCCAAGTGTCCACCCTGCGTGCTCACGCTTAAAGTGTAGAATCCAGCGGGTGAAGATGAGCATGCAGTGACTAAAATGGGAATCAACATCAGCATTGATATAAGTAAAGTGACTCTGAATCGATATGACATAATTTCTCCTTTGAAGCGGATATGCCTGACAATCACCAGTGAGTGTGTCGGGGCCTGTCGCCTGAGAAACGCTAAGTACTACCAGCGCTACGCTTGAATGAAATAACAGTACCAAGTAATATTTAATACAGGGAATAACTAATATCAGAAAAAAATTAATTGGTTTCTGGTGATTAGGTCGTAATGATCCGTAAGTCGGTTCAAACATTGTTGGTGTTTATATTTGTACAGTTCCACTAGCTTACGACCTTAAAGGTTATTGGCTCTATTTTAAGAATTTGAAGTTTCTTCATCATACTTTCCAGTGGTATCAAAAGGTGTATAAAGTGACTTGTAGGCCTTTAACCGAAGAAGAGAAAAAGGAAATTATTAATAATGGCGTTTTCCCCAATCTTCCTGGTCAAAAACCTAAAGAAGTTGGAGAGTTAATAGTTCCTAAATCTACAGAACCGTCGAAGCAATGAGGTGAGAAGTTTTTTTTGCCAGTAATGGTTGACGATGATTAGTGTGAAAGACCAATTGCTAATAAACTAATAATCACTAGACTATTGACGATTACAATGAGCTTGTAAATTTTAGGTAGCAGAAGCTTTTTAGGGCTTCTGCTATGATTGAAAATATTCACTTAATACAGCCGACTCTATTTAAGAGCCTCAAGTGCGGTGATGATATCTTCAGGCTCCATACGTTGGGTATAATCTTTATTGACATAATGCGCTGCAATACGCCCGTCAGGACTAATAATATAAGTCGCTGGAACGGGAAGCTGAAAAGAGTCATTCCCATTGACTGCGGGAAGGTCAAATCCCCAGCTGAGATAATGAGGTCTCATCCTTTCCGGGATAGTCATGACAAGGCCAAATTGACTCGCTATCTTGTTATCGCTATCACTTAGTATTTCGAATTGCAGCTGATGCTTTTCAGCGGTAGAGAGACTGGCATCCGCCGTTTCAGGAGAAATTCCTATCAGACTTGCCCCTAAGCTTTTAATCTGGGGTAAAATACTATTAAGCGCTGCAAATTCGAGGTTACAAAATGGACACCAGCCGCCACGATAAAAGCTGAGAACAATAGGTCCATTTTTTAGTTGCTCAGAGAAAGTGAGTTCTGTTCCAGTCGCATTAGGCAAAGTAAAATCAGGCGCTGTGCTACCTGTAATGAGCGTGTTGTCTGTTATGTCTGAACCCAGCAATTCTTCAAATGATTTCATGATGTCTTGTTGAATAGCCTCTGGTTGCGACGCGATAAAGGCTTGAGTTATTTCCTGGGCTTGTTCTGATAGGGACATAGTGTTCTCCTTGGTCTGGTGCATAATAGGGGTGTGGACATATAACAAACCGTACGTTTAGATATTATTAATAACTAAACGATTAGTCAAGTATTAGTATTGAAAGTTCAATATCTTTAAATATAAAGCTAAGTATATGATAATATTGTAGATAGTTATAATTTACAATTAGACTTATATTTTGAAACTTGACAAATACTTAAAATATGTTGATATTTATAACTAATCAGTTGGTAATTTAATAGGAAAACTTGTGGCAAGAACACTTGAATTTGATAGCGAAGAAGTCTTGGAAAAAGCGATGCTGCTGTTCTGGAAAAACGGTTATACGGCAACTTCTATGGCGGGTCTGGAAAAAAGTCTGGGGATCAATAAATTTAGTATTTACAATACTTTTGGCAATAAACATCAATTGTTTATCGCTGCTCTAAATCGATACGATAAAAAAGTTTTTGGTCAGTTATTAGAAGTACTAGGTGCTGAGCCCTATGGGTTCGCAGCCATTGAGCGCGCTCTGGATTTGCTGGAAGATAAAATGCAGGGCGATATGGCACATTTTGGTTGTCTAATATTAAATACGGGTGCTGAGCTCAGTTCTCATGATGCAGATATCAGTATTCGCATAAATAAAATGAATCGTTCTTTAGAGGATGCTTTTTATGAAGCGCTAGCCTTTGCGAAACAACAGGGTGAAGTCGATAAAGATCTAGCGCTAAAAGAATGTGCAAGATTTCTATTGGCCTTATATCAAGGTATGGTGATGGTCGCGAAAAATGAGCAAGATCCACGTACTGTGCAAAGCAGTATTCGTTTCGTTAAAAATATGTTGCAGAAAGTGAAGTAGCTATATTACGCTGGTAAGCGCCTACTAGTCGGCAGGGTATTCTGTGCTTGTACTATTTTTTAAGCACAGGGATATAAGGCGATGAATCGAGGTATTCTGATTTATACAGAAGGGTAAAGTGTTCTGGTATATAGCTTGATCGCCACTGATTAATTGTAAATTCCCAGTACCTATTACTACCACCACTTTCATTGTGTGGGTCATCATAGTCCCACAATATTTTTGGCATTCCGCTGAGCTGCAATAAGCGCCCATTGGTGAAATTAATAAAGATTAATCCGGCATGCGGATAACTCTCAAAATTACCTAGTGTATTAAACATGTTGTTGCCTGAAAAATCAGGTATACGCAGCTTCTTTGAATCAACAACATAAACAAAACCTAGATGCCCTCCGCGATGTGATGCATCTAATCCATGCGTGGGGTGCGCACTAGCCACAAAGAAAGTATCACTATTTTCTATTATTTCAATTGATGATTCATTCAATTCGTGTCCATGCGCAGTAATACCTTGTTGCTTTTTTGAGTCAGGTTTATTTTCTGCTGCTTGCCAATGTCGCCGGTGAATGTATTTGGGACAATTTGGATAAGCTCGCTCAACACTCAAATTAATTTCTGAAGAGTTTAGCTTATTGACGTGCCCGTTAATACGAAGTCGTCGGCGTGAAGTTGCTTCAATAAATAGTAGGCCTAATGGTGCGTCAAGTTTTAAATTTCTTTGTAGGGGGTCAGCTTCAACAAAACTATTTGTGCTTATACTTATTTTTACCGTTCGTGAGTTCAGTGCTTGTGTAAATCCCGGATGTCCAAATAATACTGACGCCCAGACTTCTCCTTGAGTGTCAATTGACCCAATGATTATCATCACTTGTTGCTGAATAAAGCTTAATGCGCTTTTCATAATGGTCTCACGAATAAGTGCGCTATTCACAAGTGATGAGTGACTTACCTTCGCTCGTTTTTGAATGGTTAGCTCACCTTCATGATACGGTCTGTGAATCATAATAAAATATCGGAATGTCTGTGAGTTAATTATTTTATAATACTACGCTGACAGATGACTTTCATCGCCTGTCAGCGGCGACACTTAAAAAGTAATTATGGTGTAGCCGTTTGTTGATAGTGAATGCAGACTGGGTAGACCGGATGTACCAGGCACCGGATTGCCAGTGAGAAGATCGAAGCCTGATTTTTTTATTTCTTCAGTTGTGCCAAAAACATCAGCGCAACCAGATGAAGCGCCCGCAACGGATTGTTTAACTGCCTCAAATAAAGCGTACGCAGGGTGCTCGGTTTTACTTAGTTCACCAATCCAGCGGGTGCCAGCCCCATGAAAGATCAAAGTGACCTCATCTCCTTGTTGTTGGTAATCGTAAGCGGTTGCCATGGCGTTAAATACTCGCCCTAATGCTTCGTCACCGTCTTTTGGGTCTGATAAAATAATAATTGCTGCTTTCATAATTATGCTCTCTACGGTTAAATAATCGTTAACTGAGTGAATGCTTACTCAAGTGAATTAATCATAATTGTTATTATAAAAGGAATAAATGCTGTAAATGTTATATTATTACTCCATAAAATGGAGTAATAATATACATGGATAAATTTCAGGCTATGGTCGTTTTTATTAAAATTGCGGAGTGTGGAAGTCTCACTGCAGCCGCTAATGCATTGGGGAGATCGCTGCCTGCTGTAGTGCGCACACTATCAGCTCTGGAGATGGATCTGGAGGTGCGGCTTTTTAATCGGACTACACGCAAAATATCTCTTACTGAAGAAGGTCAGTGTTATTTGCAAAGTTGTCGAAAAATTTTAACCGAAGTAGAAGAATCTGAGAATGCGCTAGGACAATATCAGTCTGAGCCACACGGACTTGTGACTTTAACCGCACCGATTCGGTTTGGTGAAATGCACGTCGTTCCAGCGGTTGTTGATTTCCTCAAAAAATACCCTTTAGTGCAAGTAAAGCTCCATCTACTTGATCGGTTAGTCAATATGTATGATGAAGGAGTGGATTTAGCCGTGCGCATTGCACATCTTGAAGATTCATCTCTTATTGCCAAGTCAGTAGGAAGAATTAAACAAGTGTTATGTGTGAGTCCGGAGCTCTTGTCAAAATCGACTATTTCATTACAGAATCCCAGGCAGTTGGCTGTTTTACCCTGTGTCGTTTGTACTAGTATTTCTTCCAGTCAAGCATGGTATTTTGATAACAAAGGAAAGCGTGTACGTGTTTCGGTTCAAGGCGCGTTTAGCTGTAATCACATTAGGGCGACAGTCGATGCTTGTGTCGCCGGGCTAGGCTATGGTTTATTTCTTACCTACCAGGTAATGCCATGGATTAACTCAGGTGAGCTAAAGGTCGTGTTAAGCAGTTTTGAACCAGCTCCCTCGCCGGTGAGTATCGTTTATCCGCACTCGCGCTTAATGGCAACGCGAGTGCGTGTGCTTGCAGATTGGCTCGTAGCAGAATTAAAGGTTGGTGCGTGTCATACTTAAAGAGTACAGCGTTAGTTCAGGTGGCATACCCTATAATATTGTAGATGAAGTAGTGATTATTCACCGTTAATCCATTCCCAAAATTTTTCTTATTTAGGACTAGTGGATAATGAGCAATACTTGGTGCTACCAAGGTGCGGGGTATTTTTGCATTCTTATGTCTGGAGTAGTGTATGTTTGTTAGGGTGATATTATTTTTGCTATTGAATACCATGGCCTGGTACTTTTTTGGCCTTATGTACTTTTTGCTTGTTTCTGAAGTAGGGCTTTTCTCCGCAAATATGGACACTTTTGCCTATGCTGTTGTGCTCTTTTTTCCTATCGCGATAATTATTCAATCAATTGTATTGCTAATCGATAGGCCTCGACTTTCCATATCGCGTAGAATTCTGGTAACAGTTGTCCTGATCTTTATAATCTCAGCATTTGTTCATTTATCTACTTTTACTTCCAGGTGGCCGGGTGCCTATTTTATTTCTGAATATTACTTCAAGTATAGTTTTACGATCATACCGTCTGTTATTAATTGTTTCTTTGGTGAAATGCTCGCAAAAAATCTTCTAAAATATCCAGGCAGAGTTAGTAGCAGCTTGAGTTAAAATGTTGTTAATAAAAAAGAGTGTTCTATTTTTACAAGCGGTGCGATACTTGGCTTGTTAGTGAATCGTTTGTTTTGAGTTAAGTTCATGAAGTTAAAAAACTGTTCTGTGTGTGGTGATGAGTTTACCTGTGGAGTTGAGCCAGGTGAAGCAGCTTGTTGGTGCGCTCAACTACCAAAAGTGATGTCAACGTTTGAGCAAGATTGTCGATGTGCCTCTTGCCTGGGAATAGTTGTTGCTCAAAAAATTGAAGAGGCTATTTTAGAATATAGCCATAATGAAATTTTACAAATTGCCAGTCAATATCGAGATCAAAAGTCGTTAATCAGGAATATAGATTACACGATAGAGAGTGGGAATTATGTCTTTAGCAGTTGGTACCATTTAAAGCGCGGTGAATGTTGCGGAAATGGCTGCCGGAATTGTCCCTATGGATTGGATGTGGGTTGAATAATAAGGTAAAGCAAGTTTAAAAACCAATTAGCATATGCCGCTGTAGGTGTAGCATTTCTTTAAGGTTGATTGGATACAAATGTGTAAGTGTTCAATATAAAGTAAAAAGTGAGAATAAAGTAGTGAGTATAAATACAATGATTTCCTGGAGCACAGGCAAAGACAGTGCCTGGGCCTATTATAAGATATCACAGCAATCCGACTATAATGTATTGGGCCTTTTCTGTACCGTTAATAAAAAATATTCGCGTACTGCCATGCATGCGGTTCGTATAGAACTATTAGAGATGCAAGCTAAAAGTATCGGTTTGCCATTGGATATAATTGAAATTCCTTACCCTTGTAGTAATGATGACTACGAAAGAATCATGGGTGAATTTATCGAAAAAGTGAAGCAACGTAATATTGAGTGTTTTGTATTTGGTGACCTTTTTCTGGAAGACATACGTGCCTACAGGGAAGACAAGCTAAAGAATACAGGCATTACCCCTGTTTTTCCCCTGTGGAATATACCCACTGATGAACTCGCAGAGGAAATGATAGAGCATGGTTTAAAGGCCGTAATCACCTGTATTGATCCAAAACAAATCGATAAAAAATATGCGGGGAAAACATTCAATAGTGCCTTTCTTGAATCACTCCCCGAGCAGGTCGATCCCTGTGGTGAGAATGGTGAGTTTCATAGCTATGTTTTTGAAGGGCCTATGTTTAAGAAAAATATTAACATAAATGTTGGAGAAAGCGTTGAGCGTGATGGGTTTGTTTTCTGTGATGTGACTGCTGAAAATGCTAGTGATTGACTGGTGCTTGCCATTCTGGTGAAAAGTTAAATGAAGAAATTATTATTAGGTTAACGTTAAGTAAGTTAATCTAGAATTGTGCGGCAAGTTCCCCAAATCTATCAATTAAGAACAAAAACCCCCAATTACTGCCAATCGTAAAAATGGTAAGCAACACAAGTTGTGCAATATTCTCAGCCATATGTTTTTTTTGTGTGATATCCCAGTCCACAGCAAGTTGTGCGATGATGGGTTGGCCTGAAGAATAGATAAGTTCAATTTTTTGGTCTTGTTTCAAATTTTTGGTATTGATGTTTTTACTATTGATCCAAAGGGAGTGATCTTGGTTGTTGCTGTCGGTGTAGTTTGCGCAAGGGACTTTAATCTTGTACGGAATACCCAGAGCTTTATAAGGGGCGAATGCATCAATGTCAACATTGCCGAGAATTCGTTCTGTAGACTTGCTCATATAATGATGTGAAATCAACATGTCAATAAGGCTTAAGTCCAATAATAATACGACAAGAAGACCAATAATGATAAAGCTGTAATATAGCGTGGGAATAATGCCTGCAAGCAGGCCAACCACGATAATTAACGGCGAATAAAAAATGATGTACGAAATCACTCGCGGTAATCCATTGGTGATTTGTTTAAATATCTTCATTGTCCCACGCGCTTAATGAATAATTATTTATTATGAGTAAGTTAATTTTTCGGCTAAACCGATACTTTTTGTCACTTTAACATAATTAATCACCATGTAAAACGTTAAACGCCTGAATAACGTATTGCAGCCTGTAATCGGTAAATGCCTTGTGATTAGGTGGTCATAAGTCGCTATTTTTATGTCTGATTTCCCAGCTGTTATGAATCTTTCGGTTCGATTCAAAATCTTTTGGAATGGTTTTGGCACTAATATTGTGTACGTCGAATTCTTTAGTAAGGTCGGGGTGGAGTTTGAATTTTCGATTGTTATTGGTAAATATCAATAATCCAGTAGCACTTAATATTGCCATGCAGTGTTGAATTATTGTGGGATGATCTTGTAATACGTCAAAGCTGGAGGTCATGCGCTTGGACGTAGAAAATGCTGGAGGATCAAGAAATATTAAGTCGAATTTATTGAGGTGCCGCTGTGATTCTTGTTGTAACCATTGTAGGCAGTCTGCGTGGACAAATTGATGTTGTATCCCAGTAAAATTATTCAGAGCCATATTGGATTTTGCGATTTCAAGATAAGTGTTAGACATATCAATGGTGGCGGTGTGACTGGCACCTCCCTTGGCAGCATAAACGGAAACACTTCCGGTGTAGGCAAATAAATTTAGAAACCTTTTGCTGGTGGCGTGATGTTGAATAAGCTTTCGCGTTAATCGATGATCCAGAAATAATCCAGTATCGAGATAGTCGCTGAAATTTAATAGAAAACGTAAGCCATCTTCAATGAGCTCGTGTGATATTTTCCTATTTTTTAACTTTTCGTACTGTTCGCTCCCTTTTTGTTTTTTGCGCACTTTTAAATAGAGTTGGCCTTCTGGAATGTCAAACTCATTTAGTATTACGATTAGGGCTTCCTTTAGTCTGTGTGCGGCTTTTTCCTTATCTATTGTAGCGGGGGCTTGATATTCGTAAGCTATCACGTGTGTTTTGTTGTCTGCCGTATTGTATACATCTATGGCTAAAGCATATTCAGGCATATCGGCATCATAGATTCGATAAGCGTTAATCGATTCTCGGTTTAACCATTTGCGTAAATGCTTTCGTTTTTTAGTAAGGCGATTAGCGAACATTATTGCACTCTCACTAAGGTTTTTTTGTTTTGTGTTCATGGTCTTTTCCATATTACAAAAAGTAATAAAAAATTATAGCATGTTGAATTTTAAATATTGATCCCAATATTTAAAGTAAGGCGGATGCCCTTGTGGGTTTGCTGGAACCAGAATGTTTCTGGAATGAAGTGAGCGTTTTGCTCAAATTGCCTGGTCGTAAGGCAGGTATTTTTACATATTGCTCCCTGGAGGGTATGACTATGAGAACACTAGATTTATCACCACTATTTAGGTCATCTATTGGTTTTGATCACTTGGAATCTGTACTGGATACAGCAGTGCATGGTAATAAAAATCAAACTTCTTATCCACCTTATAATATCGAAGTGGTTAATGAAGATAGATATAGAATTACTATGGCGATTGCAGGTTTTAAGCAGGAAGACGTCGACATTACCAGTGAACAAAATAGGCTAACTATTAGTGGTCAGCAAGAAAACGATGAAGATACGAATTATCTACATCGTGGAATCGCGGCAAGGAACTTTGAGCGTAGTTTTCAGTTGGCAGATTATGTCAAAGTAATTGATGCGTCATTGCAAGATGGCTTACTACATATTGAGTTAGAACGTGAGCTTCCTGAAACATTGAAGCCTCGCAAAATTCAAATTAGTAACACCCAAAGTAATATTAAGGGAGTGACTGAGCAAGTTGCTTGATTAAAATAGTATTAGGCAACCCTTTCATCTGATTGGGTTGCTTTTTGTCGTGAGTAATATATAAAATTTACGCATTAATCTCTAAACGAGATTGTTGTCGGATTGTATGTGCATTACTGATTGTTCGGGAGAGTATAAGTGAGGGTAGTTAGCCTCGAAAGAGGCTATGTAGAATATTTATCCGTTCAGCGCAGCGCTTATAAGCAAAGGTATAATTACATTGAGTTTGTGGGCGAAAAGTTTAGCTGCATCGTATTCAATTGCTCGGGGCAGTTGAGCCTGCTTGAGTTGACTGCGTGACTTGACTGCGTGACTTTATGTAAACTGTTCCTGGTGCTATCTTATGCACTAATAAAAATTATCTATTACCTCTTATCGAGTAGACTAATCTTTGCCGTAAGGTTTATTTTTAAGCAACGAGTATTAATGAACCTTTTACAAAACAGCAAGTTAATAAATTTATTGCACGGTAATGACCTAGATGAAAGTAACTCATAGTCTATTCTTTTGTAAGAAATAATTTTAATTGTTGGCAATATCTATAAAAATAGTAATTAACTACCTAACTTGATCAATATAATAGAATAATTATAATAAATACAGTGATATAAGAAAATTTTTAGATAAGTTTTAAGTCCTTAAAATGACTAAAAAAGGCAATAAAAACTTATAACACTGACCATGTATTGGCGAAAATAGGGTTAATCCTCGATAAATTAAGTATTTCTAGTAAATAAAATACTAAGTGTCTAATAAACGTCGAGAATTTGGCGATATTGATTCTCAATATTAGTGGCTCTTTCAATTAATCTAATAGAACTCGGGTTTTATTACTAGAACAATTAATCATTACTTATCTAAAAAAACTCATTAAACAGTGCTAATTCATGTAGAAAATTGTTCTGTACGACCTAAGATTTACCTATCAGATTAATTTAGGGAATTGCCCTTATCAGGAAGAGTTTATGGGTTCACTTTACGACTATTTACGTAGCAATCAGGATTCTGTTTACCCATTATTGCGCCGATACATGCAGTTGGGTAAAACTTTTTTAAGTGCGTCTGAGTTGAAGGCAATTTTTGTAGAGTTCTGTACCTCCGAAGAAGCCAATATTGCCGTTGACTCCAGTTTTGCCAATACCATTAGACTGGCGCAAGAAGCCACGGTCCGTGCACCTTGGATATACCTTGCGTTAAGGATTGCAAAAGGCGAATGGAATTATTTACGCTTTCATGTTGAATCGATGGAATACGAAGAGATTGACCCGCAACAATATCTGGAATTTAAAGAGTCTATTGTATCCAGAGATTTGATGCCAACTTGGCGGCTTGATTTTGATACTAGCTCATTTCCTTCCCCTATTCCTGATATCACTGAAGAGTCGGATTTAGGTCAAGGGTTTAAGTTTTTAAATCGAAGACTATGCTCTCATGACGTAAAAAATCCTTTAGCAGGAGCAACGCAGCTACTAGATTATCTGCGCAGGCATCAACATCAAGGGACACCGTTAATGTTTAATGATCGAATCAACGATCTGGAAACGTTGCGTACGTCTTTACGATTTGCTGATGAATACCTCGCGGGACAAGCACCTGAGTTAAGCTGGAAAAATATTTCGTTTCAACTCCAGGCCTTTGGGTTTGAGCCTGGTTGGGGGGATCGAGTGGTGAGTGTGCGCCAAATGATTCAGCTGCTGATTGAGTACATGTCAAATGGTAGCTCAGAGGTGCTAGAGCAATTTCTAATTAAAGTCCCGATGTTATTTAATATTTTATTGGTGGCACCGCATGGATATATGGGACAGTCGGCAGTACAGGGTTTACCTGATACTGGCGGACAAGTCATTTATATATTAGGTCAGATACGTGCACTTGAAAAAGAGCTTTGCCATCGTTTGCAACTTGCGGGTGTCGAAATTGTACCAAAGATTGTGCTGGCCACCAGATTGTTACCCGAAGCACAGCACACAACTTGTAATCAACGCGAAGAACGAATTATTGGGACTACTGCGGCGAGTATTGTTCGAATTCCTTTTCGCGGAAAAAATGACGCTGTCATTACTCAATGGATGTCGCGTTTTGAAGGCTGGCCTTGTCTGGAGCGCTTTGCGAATGAACTTAAAATAGAGTGCATGTCTTTGTTCGGTGCTGCGCCCGACCAAGTAATAGGGCATTATAGCGATGGAAACCTTGTCGCTTCTTTGCTTGCTCAAGAGCTGAATAGCATGCAATGTAGTGTCGGTTATACGCTTGAGCAAAGTCGTTATCAATTCTCGGATGTTAATTGGCATGAGCTCGATGACCGTTATCATTTCTCCTGTCAGTACACTGCTGATGTCATTTCAATGAATACCGCTGATATGATTATTACCAGTACCAAGCAGGAAATTATTGGAAGTGATAATAGTCCTGGCCAGTATGAGTCATGTAATCGATTTACTCTACCAGGTTTATATCGCGTTACTAATGGATTGAATATCAGGCATGCAAAGTTTAATGTGATTTCTCCAGGGGTTAATTCAGATGTTTTTTTTCCTTACAGTGATCACGAGCGCCGTCTACAGGGTTTGCAAGAAGAAATTACTTCGTTGCTATATGGTGATTCGGATAAAACGTCGCGAGGTTCTTTTGAAGACTGCAATAAGCGCGTTATCTTTTCGATGTCACGCCTGGATCATGCAAAAAATATAGGGGGCTTAGTTGAATGGTTTGCGAAAAACGAACAATTACAACAACAGGCTAATTTGTTGATTGTGGGCGGTCGGCTGGATCTTGCAAAATCAAATATGTCTGAGGAACAAGAAGAGATCCGTAAAATTCATCGCTTGATGGATAAGTATAAACTTGACGACAAAGTTCGCTGGGTTGGGCGACAGCTAGAGCGGAATTTAAGTGGGGAGTTATATCGATTTATTTCAGACATGCAAGGGGTGTTTGTGCAGCCTGCGCTGTTCGAATCTTTTGGTTTAACTATTTTAGAGGCGATGTCTTGCGGTTTACCTGTATTTGCTACTCGCTATGGCGGGGCACAAGAAACTCTGATTGATGGTGTGTCAGGTTTTCTGATAGATCCTTTGCAAGGCGAAGAGGTTGTGGAAACCATTAGTCGTTTTCTTACGCAATGTGAAAAAGATAAGCAGTATTGGCAACGAATATCAGATGCGTCTATAGACAGAGTGCAAGGGCATTACAGTTGGTCTCAGTATGGGAAGACATTTGTGGATTTGACGCAGTTGTATCAGTACTGGAAGAAGGTTATGCCGTTGAAATGTGATTCGCAAACGAAGTATCTTGAAATGTTTTATGGTTTACAGTTTCGGCCGCTTGTGGCTGCGATGAAAAGGCCTGGTTAAAAATACCATTAAGAGAGTCGGTGACGTCAGTTTTACGGGTTCCTTTTCAGATTGGCAAGTAATAAAACGAGTACGCCAATCGCCAATGTAACGATACCAGCAATAGTGAAAGGTCGATCGAGTGTCATATATTGAGGTTCTAGCGCAAAGGCAGTCACTATCAATATTGACGCTGCAAGGACTGCCAATGAAGCAAGGCGTTGTAATAGGTATTGCCAACGTACCAAGGGAGTGACGAAGTTGGCAATCAGTAGCAAGTTGACGAGTGCCGCCGTTAACAGGTGTACATGATTAGCACGGTATAACATGTGAAATCCAATATTCCTGGTTCCTGTTTCCTGTCCAAAAAGTAGTTTCAAGTAAATTCCCGAAGCGATAAACATGGCTGTTAAGATTAAGCCTGTGATCAAATGTATGAGTTTGGTATTTTGGTGGATATTTTGCATAATAGCCTTTGATGGAATTAATGGTTTACTAGCGCTACTTTGTGATCTTACCCTGATTTTGCATAGATATTGGACAAAAAACTTGTTAAATGTCGTGGACGTCTATATCTTACTTATAATGGCTATCAGATAGTAGCAATAATAATTATAAATATGTGGGATTAACGCAGGCGCAAATTTTTTTTATGGAATTCAAATCAATACTTAAATGGTTACTTTTGACGCCAGTGATTGTGCTGGGTCTGGTGCTGTTGTTAATTTTACCTTTGTTGGTGCTCATTAAAGGCACTGTTATGTCTTATCAGTCCGAGATGGGATATCTGATTTCATTATTGATTGGTGGCTTGGCAGCTTTCGTGGTTTTACTGACCTACTTAATCGCTATCGATCGTGTCGCAGGCCGACAAGTATTCTTTAACATCTGGATTAAACTAGGTGTCGCAGCAATTAGTGTTTTATCTTTTATGCTTTATTCGATGTATGTGTTAAATGACGAAAATGTAAAAAACAGACGCATTGCTTCTCAATATACGCAAACACATCCAGTTCTTCGTTTAGGCTTACAGAGTTGGTCTCTCTTTGATCGTAAACTAGTGATTACTGATATTGCACGTAGCTTGTCTTTTTATAGGCGGCATCGTATGAGAACTTACCATCGTTCATTGCATTTTCCGCAAAAATATCTTGACGGTAGAGTGTATGCGCTTGATATAAGAACCAAAGGTCGTGGTAAGTTTCGTAATTGGATTACTCAGGTGATGTTTCGAATGATGGGCTTCGGTACGTTAAGACACACGGGGACAGCAGATCATTTGCATATTGAATTACCTTTGCGCAAATCAGATAAACGAAAAATCGCCTACGCAACACGTCATATTAGAAAAAGGTATAGAGAGCGCCGTAGAAAGAAAAGAACTTTGCTAGCAGAACAGCGACGGGATCGAAAGCGTCGTTTACAAGAGTTACGAGCAGAGAAAACAAGAAACCAAAGAAGACTGGATGAAATAATTCGAGAAAGAAAAAACCAGGGGCATCAAAATCAAGGCCTGCAAAATGGTATCGTTACAATCAAGCCAGCGGCAGGAATGCGTAATGCGAACTCTATGGCTGGGGCTGGAGATACTAAATCGGACACAGCAGTGCGGTCTTCGGATAGCACCACGGACGACTCGACAAAGATTACAAGTAGAGCCACCACTCAATCGCCAGTAAAGCCCTCTGTAGAAAGTGAGTTAGTTAATGACGATGGAAATAATACGCAGTAGTGGTTATGTAGCGATTACGTTTATATTGATATCTGAAATTTTTACCTGTTTTTATTAGAAACCATAATTTATAATGTCATTTATTTAGAGCCGCTATATCGATAGTGGCCGGTTATTTTATAGCTGAATAACATATCTTCCATTTGTGGGCCCATCCCAATATTGTGAACGATTAAAAATCGTTTTTTATCCGCCGATTTCTTGTTTATAACAATGCCTATGTGCGGCAAATTACCTGGAAGCAACCAGGTGACAAGATCTCCTGGTTGGTAATCTGAGGCGCGTTTAGTGACTGCCAGTTGGGTTCCTTTAGCACGAAAAAATACGCGTAAATTTGGAACACGTCGGTGATCAATATTGGTGTCAGTCCTTTTTAGGCCCCAATTTTTTGGATAGCTGGAAAAGTTTTTTCGCATATGTTCATGCACGTCTTTTTGTAAATCAATTCCAATTTTCCGATAGGCGCGAATAACGACGTCGGTACAAACCCCTTTTCGCTGGGAGACATCACCCATTGGATAGGCGATGCGTTTATAAGCGCCATCATAAATAACCAGATGTTTTGTTCTTTCAATGGCCGCTTTAACCAGGCTATTTTTAAAGTCAGCACTTGTGGTGCTTGCTGATATACTATTTGTTGTGCTTAGCACTACAAGCAAAGCGAGCGTAAATTGCTTATAGAAATTGCCATTTTTTGTGTTAGGCGTGCCTATTACGTTTGTCATAGATTGGTTGTTCCGTAGTTTAAACAGGTAAAAAATTACATTCATGAAAGTCTAGAGAAACAGGTCTATAACAATAGTAACGTAAGTAAACTGAATGCCTGCTTAATAGATTTTGTATTAGTATAAACGTTATTTAAATGGAAATAGTTTCAGACAAACTATATTTTTTAAGTGAAATTCACTAGGGCATAAACCAAAAAGAGTCACTGTTTTTATTGGGCCAAGGTAGGCTGAGGTGGTTTGGTTCGAATTGGTACCAAAATGTTTGAAAAGCCGGATTCTGCTTTAGGTTTTCTGTAGATTCACTTGTCTCTTCAGCAATACTTACGGCATACATGCTGCCCGACCAGATATTACTTGCGACAGTTTCAGCCTGGGCTAGTTCTTTGGTAGGTTCTTTTGCTGCTTTATTACTGGTCAAATAAGCAAGTGAAATTTCCACTATTTCTAACAGTGCAGCGATGGTCGCAGCACTGGCTCGCTCTCCTTTTCTTTTCGCTAGTGTTCGTAAGCGTCGTTTCTTGAGCGCTTTTCGTTTGGCGGCAAGTAGCTTACGCGTGCGTTGAATTTGAGCGAGACGGCGCTTTCGTGCAGCGTATCGCCAAACAGGGCGATGTCGTTTGATATAGCGAGTGGGATCGGCATAGCCAGTGGTATCGCGGCTATAGCCGACACCAATAGACTTATTAATCGTTGTACGAATTTCAAGATGAAGATGCGCCCACCAGGTTCCATTGGCATTGCCGATAGTTCCAATTTTTTGGCCGCGCTTAACGATCATGCCACGTTTAACTAAAATAGAGCGCATGTGTGCGTAGAGAGATTCTACGTATACAGGTTTTTCGGCTGTGCCTGCGTTGTGTAAAATACGAGTCACTCTTCCCCAAGGGCCACCATAATTTTTAGTTTGTACGACGATACCGTTAGCGACAGCATAAATAGCATCACCAAGATCGCTATTGCCTCCGCCTACCCCGTTCCAGTCGTCAGCAAGGTGGTTATTGCGAGTAAACTTTTGTGCATTGTAATAGCCTTTAGCGTTAGGTTTTCCTACCGGAAAATCAAAGCCATCGGCGACGGGACATTGGCGAATGAGTTTTTTGGAAATTCTTGGACTGTCGTAGTCACGGGCGTAGTTATCAGGATATTTATAAGCACTGGCAGCCGCAACATTGAAAAACAATGTTATTGTAAAGATTACAAATGTTATCGCTAACTGATATGGGGGTGACAGATGCATATACTCTTAGACTTTGACTAATTAACAGGCCTCGCATTGAGCTTGGCAGGTTTAAAGCTTCCATGAATTAACTGAGGATTTTACCTACAGCGCCGGGCCTATAAACTTAATACAATTAAGGATAGCACTACTAGCGCTGTATGAAAATATTGAACCCACAAAGTTAATATGAATATGAGTAGCGGTCGACACTATATTAAAGAATGCTAACTTAGTTTGTAGCGGCCTCACTTTGCTTATGGTGATCTCACTTAGTTTGTAACGGCTTTACTTAGTTTGTAGTGACACGAGTATCTAATATATTGTCCCTGTTTAGTCTGAGTCTAGTTGACTCAGATCAAGGTTAATTGATACTCGCTGTCCATAATATTAAGGCTCAGATTAACCACTTTAAATCGTACCTGGAGCTTGATATGCATGCAGAAGATAAAAGGATGGCTGGAAATATCGCAAAAACTATAGGTGTTTTGGTTTTTATCACGATTGCGTTGATTGTCGTTGCAAATGTATTGCAATAAATATTGAAGCATCCTAAGTATAGCTGGCCCAGGTTTCATTTCTGGTTGACTGGGGTTAGGTTTGATTTCTAGTGAATTGGAGTCAGATTCGATTTTTAATCGAGTCTGATTCCAGAGCGGGTGCGGGTCAGGCTCATCGTGCTTCCAGCACTCGAATCCGACCCTGCTGTACTCTGCACTCGAATGACCCGGCTGTTTTAACATTTTAGTGATTTCGCGCCTACAGAGAATCCTGCTTGAAATAAAATCACGGTATTACTTTGATTGACACCGAATCGTACCTGCCCTTACTGTCTGTAACGGTAACTTCGTACATTCCTGGTTTAGAAAACGTGTGATTGTAGGCGCGGCTTGATTGGGTCGTGGCTAATAGTTTTCCGTTCACTATCCAATAAAGTTTTCCATAACCCCCTAAAGCCGATAATTCAATTTTCGGCTTTTTTGCATTAGGGCCTGACTGGCGAATAATCGTCTGTGGTGATATACCCACAATTTGTAAATTGTTAGAGGCGCGCCAGGGACTTTGCGGACAAGCAGGGTCAGGTCGTGGAGGGCGAGATTTGATGCGTCTTGATAAAGGTAGCCAAGGTTCGAGAGCGTTGGGCCATTTAGCCAGAGTACGAGACACTCGACGTTTAACCTTGCAATGTGCATTGACCATTAAGCCGTTTACAGGATTGATCCAGTACTTAAATTCGCGACTACGCCAAACACTGGTACCAAGGTCGGGTAAGGTTGGGGGAGTGTTCTCGTTAAGTGTCCAGCTACTGTGTAGCTCATGACATAGTTCAGGTTTGGAGGCGTCATAAGCAATGCCCAGTGGCCAGCAAATCTTAACTTTTTTTACATGCGCTGGTTTTTGATTGCGAGTACTCATAAGTTGTCGAGTAGGCAGTGTATCGACTACATCAAATAAAACCGGCGCCGCCGTGATTGCGCCGTACTGACCTGGCATTGGTGTACCATCTGGCCGGCCGACCCAGACGCCAATGGTATATTGTTCAGTGACGCCAATAGCCCAGGCATCCCGATAACCATAGCTGGTACCGGTTTTCCAGGCGACTTTGCGTGAGCCTGCCCAGTTTAAATATTGTTCGGGAATTCCTGGGCGTTTATGGCTATTAAGAATATCTCTGATAATCCACGCAGCACCTGCGTCCATCATGCGTCGTTTAACAATTTTGTCTTGCGTGCTGTAGCGTAATTTACCGCTGAGCCCCTTATTGGCGAATGAGGTGTACGCTGACACTAGGGTTTCCAGTGTGGTGCCCGCGCCGCCCAGTATTATCGACAAATTAGGTTTACCATGACTTCCCATTTTAAGAGTCAATCCGCCATTTCTTAATCGAGACACAAATTTGTCAGGAGTGTAATGATACAAGACCTGAACTGCTGGTACATTGAGTGATAAGTGTAACGCGCGCTTGAGGCTTACTGGGCCTCGAAAATTAGCGTGAAAATTTCCAGGCCGATAGCCGTTGTATTCAACAGGCGCATCCGTTAACAAGCTATGTGAATGAAGTAGGCCATCTTCTATGGCAAGAGCGTATAGAAACGGCTTTAAGGTTGAGCCAGGTGAGCGAGAGGCAGTAATCATATCGACGTGACCGTAACGGCTCGCATCGTTAAAATCCGCTGAGGCGACATAAGCGCGGACTTTAAATGTTTTATTATCAACCACTAGAATGGCGGCCGATGTGTTAGTAGGAAATGAACTCATGAATTGAGTGAGTTTCTGTTCAAGGGTAATTTGTAAGGAAGCATCGATGGTTGTTTTAATAACGCCATGTTTTTTGGCTCTCGTGCGCATGCGACGAGCCAGAATGGGGGCTAACATAGGTTGCTTATAATGACGCTTTAAGACCTTTTCAATCTTTGCCAGCTCTCCTGTCTCATGACTCCAAACACCGAATTGCACCATACGATTAATGACTTTGTTACGTGCAGTTTCAGCTCGTTTGGGATGTAAGTCGGGCCGCAAACGTGTAGGAGATTGTGGCAATACAGCGAGTAAGGCCGCTTCTGCGTGACTTAGATCTCGTGACGACTTACCCAGGTAAGCAAGGCTGCCTGCTTCAACTCCTTCTACAGTGCCGCCAAAAGGGGCGATGTTAATGTACATTCCGAGAATTTGTTTTTTGGTGAAGTGCCATTCCAGTTGAAAGGCGCGAAACATTTGTTTGATCTTTCCTGGAATAGTACGTGAATGCGGGTCCATTAAACGTGCTACCTGCATAGTAATAGTGGATCCGCCAGAAATAATGCGTCCAGTGCTGACACGCTGCCAGGTGGCGCGGAGCAATGCAAAAGGGTTGACGCCTGGATGGTAATGAAACCACCGGTCTTCGTAATTAATCAACGCTTGAATGTATCGGGGTGAGACGTTTTTGAGTTTGATCGGGTAGCGCCATACTCCTTTTCGGTCAGTAAAAGCTCTAAGAGGGGTGCCATCACTAGCGGTTACCACTGTGCTGAAACCGTTCTCTTCTATTTGATTAGTATCGAGTGGGAATGCCCAGTCCATCAATAAAAATAAACCGAATAGTAATATTACTACAGTGACTGTATACAAAAATGTCCGAACGAGCCCGCGTACAAAACGTTTAGGCGTAGAGCCTTTGTCGTCGCTTGCGTTCACCTTAGTGGTCTTAAGCTCGGCCGGTTCCTGTGTTTTAATCATTTCTAATTACTATTCGAGATTTATTATTAAATTAGTTACTGCTATTGATTACAGTAATATTTTTCGCTGTCTGACCAATGCCTCTCCAGTCAGGACGATACATATCTTCGACCAACACAGGGGGTACGCGATAGGTGCCGGGTGAAACCACTCTTACTAGATAGAACAAATCAGTGGAGCCGTAGCGATTGAGTTTTACCGCGGCGACAAAGCGATCATCTCGATATTCCTGATGCAGTATTTTAGAATTGTTCATTACTGCTTTAGGGTTTTTACCTTGAATACGAATTTGACTCAGATCTTCACCCTTGGAAATATTAAGGTTCTCAATTTCGAAACCTGCGGGTAGTAAGTCCACCACTAGCGCGTTATCGGTGCGCTTTGTACTCCGAATTGAGATATGAGCAATTAATAATTGTCCTACTTTGAAAGTACTACCAGTAACTGCCTTGCCCTTCATATTATAAAGTGTGCGTGCAGCATTGATATTGACAGTAATTGGTGTAGGTGATTTTTTAGGGTAGCCAGTGACTACATACATAGCGTACAAAGGGTCTTTGCTGGTGACGCCCAGTTTTACGCCTGTATTTAGTTGAGCCGCATTAAAGGCATTAATGTAGCGTCCCTTGCGTTGGATTACGGTAGTTTTACCATGACTTGTTAAGCGACCTTGCCACGCTTTGCCGGCACTTTTACTTAATTCGTTACCAGCAAGGAATACAGCAAGTTGTTCTTGTGTGCTTAGATAGTTTCTGTGCTTAATGCTGGTTGATAACTCAAAGATTAGTTTGTCGGCGCCAGGAATGTCGAGTTTATGTTGGCGTATCAATGCAATCATTAGGCCTGTATCACGAATCACAGAACCATAATCACCAAGGTAACGTCCCTCTTTGCGAACCTTTTTTACCCCCATCTTGATTGCTGCCAATCCTGTTTTCGAATCACCCATTAGCTTTAATGCAATGCCTAAATGCACCAGAGATAGACCGGACTCAATGTCTTTTTTGCTCTTGATCTGGTTACTGTATAGCTGGCGAATGGTGCCTAATGATGCTCGTTGGACGCGCGCCAGTACATAGGCAGAGTAAGCCTTTGAAGCAAAGAATAAATAATTAACATTATTGGTATAGAAACGTTGAGCGATTACTCTGCGACCGTTGTTAAGCCTGTTTTCCAGATTAGTTAGCGCTTTCTTTAGCATATCTTCCGGGACATCGTAACCCTGTGCCCGTGCTTCAAGCATAAAGTGTACAACATAAGGCGTAAGCCATGGCTCTTCCGGGCTGCGGTTATTCCAAAGTCCAAATCCGCCAGAGGTGAGTTGCATTGAGCGTATGCGGGTTAAAGCCTGCTTTACTAACTCATAGCGCTTAACATCTGAAAATGGCTTGAGTCCTAGTGAGCGCGCTTTTTGTTTATTAATATAAACGATTGGAAATGCGCGACTAGTGGTTTGTTCAAGGCAACCATAGGGATATTGCAGCAGGCCTTTAACGGCACCGCGAACATTGAGAGGTGGTACCGTTGATACGACAAGAGTGCCGTCGACTGTGTCTGACATTAAGTCCTGGTGGAGTGCGTTGTTAAGAGAGAACGCAGAGCCAGGTTTAATTATTTTGTAAGCTACTCTACGAACACCAGGAAATGCAGGTCGTACGCCTAGTTCCCATGAACGTTTAAGATCAACACCTTTGCCTTTGACGGTCAGAAATATCTTACCGACACCAAAGTTCTCAAGAGCGGATAAGGTGAATCTCAATACTTGTTTCTTTTTGTCTGCCAGCTTAATAGTTTTTTGAAAATGCTTGAGTTTAAGTGGGCTGGTGACTTGTAAGTCTACTTGTAAATCTTGATCTTCACCACTGAGATTATGTAGATCCATCGTTAATGTTGATTGGTCGCCAGGGCTGATAAATCGAGGAGTTGCAATTTCAGCAATCACCGGGGCAGCAACAATGACTTCGCCATCTTTAGATCCGAATCGGTCTTTACTAAAGGCTACTGCCATGACGCGTAAACTGCCATTGTAGTCAGGAACGTTAAGTTTAATAGTGGCTTCACCATTGTCATCAATATCCACTGCGCCGCTAAACAGGGCAACGGTTTTAACTTTGGCATCAGCTTTTTTGCTTTGCTTGCCAGGTGCATCACCTCCAAAACGTAGTCGTGCTCTTACACCCGATTTATTTTCTATAACTTTGTGGTAAGCATCATATTGACGAACCTCGTAAGAGCGCTTTGCAAAGAAGAAACCAAATGGGTCGGGTGTCACAAAATCCGTAATATTTAAAATGCCCAGATCCACGGCAGAAATAGTAATCATGGCTTTCTGGTTACGAAGGTTAGCGATTTTGACTTTGATTTTGAGGTCTCGACCTGGTTGCATTTTCTTGGGCATGTCAAGACTGATATCAAGTTTACGATGCTCGCGATCAAGGGGGAGGTGGACGACTCCTATTGCACGATTTGGCGTTAACTTCTCCGCTTTCTGTCCAGGGCGATATACAATAGCGCTGACGTAAAGGTCATGGCGCGATGCCCATTCGGGTGAAAACTTAAATTCTATTTCTTTGCCCTTGGCCGGAATGTAAAAAGTCTTGCTCCATAATAGTTTGTCAGATTCAACAGTGACCACTGCGCGACCTGCGTGGGGGGCGACCACTTTTAACTTAACGGTGTCTCCTGCACGAAACCCCTTCATGTTAGGTTTTTTATTGCTTAAGGTTAAATTGACTGCATTCGGACGAGCATTACTGGCTTGGCTACGTTGACTCCAGTTGTAACCTGCAAAAAATCTATGACGCATAACAAGGTTGGTTGCAGGGTCAGTAATTTCAAGTCGATAGCTACCATATTTAACGGGTAAAGCGATCTTGCCGTTTTTATCAGAAGTTAAATTCAAATTACGTACGACTATCGGATATTCATCTTGACTGTATTCATAATGCCAGCCGCGTCGAGCAGACCAGCTCCAGTAATAGTTACGGTCTTCACGGATTAACTTAACATTAAGGTTAGAGGCCTCAACACGTTGGCCATCGGGTAATACTTTGATGACTTCGAATTCAACGATACTATTTTCATCGGCTACTTTACCACTGTAGAGAGGTTTGACACCAATTAAAGTCTTGGCAGGCCATATGACTCGTTTAATCGAGCGAGTTACAGGGCGGCCGCCACTCTCATAGATGCTGGTGGTAACACGGGCAGTGAAAGGTGAGTGAAGTTTGGTTTTGACAGGGTTTATTTTTATAAGGTACTTGCCGTCCTTGCCTAGTTTGGCATCCAGGATTTCAGTACGTGTTCTATTTTTACTTTCGTTGACGTCACCAAAATAAAATTTGGGTTTGTTTTTCAACGGGTAATGTTGAGCGTAGCGATTGAGTGTCGCGGTGACTCTGTTTCCTGATGCAGGTGCACCATACAAATAGGCGCCATCGACGTTAATGGTGAAAATGTCTTTGGGTGTTAGAAAATTGAGAACAGACGCCAGGTCAAGTTTCATACGTTCTGGTAAAAATTCTTCAACGTTAAACTTGTAAATATGGTTGGGAATTTTTTTCGCTGGATCAACCCGAACTTCCAGGGACCATTTTCCTGTTTGTGCAGACTTTGGTATCTGATAACGGTGATAGTAATATCCCAGTTTGCCTTTCTTTCTACCTTTAAGACTGAATTTTCGCATCACACGACCATCAGGGCGTTTGATTTTTATATGTAACGGCATATCTTTGGATTGCTTGCCATCCTGGTCGCGCAGTAGTATTGAAAAGTTCGCGCGTTCGCCGGGACGAAATAAATCACGGTTACTATAAATGAAGGCCTCTAGTGGTTTTTGGCTTCGCCCTCGAATTTTAAATTCGGATAAATCCAGAGCGGGATCTTTGAATGACAAAATAGCAATTTCGGCGCCACGCTGAGCAATAATAGTTGAGCGAGAGGTTGGTTTTATGCGAAAACGGGCGACGCCTTTTGCGTCAGTAAAGGCTTGTTCTGTAATATGGCCATAACGATTATAAACTTTAAGTTTTGTATCAACGAGTTGCTTGCCGCTATTAAGCGAGGTGGTATAAACTTGCAAGCCATCTTTGTACAGACGGGCATGCATACCAATATCCGTTACCATAAAAAAACTGGATTTAAAACTATAGTAATTAAAGTAGCCGGGGCTAGTCAGTAGAGCCAGGTATAGTCCTGGTTTTTTGAGCTGCCTGTTTTCATGTACAGGAATATTAGTCACGGTACGTTGATTAGGTTTACCCATCGTGCGATAGCGCCCGGTGTAGACGACAGTAGTGTAGTTCAGCTTTCGCATTTCATTCAATTGTGGATGACTGATTTTTCCTGAATTCTTATACTTATATAAAAATTGGCTAATATATTTTGGGTGGACACGTAAGAATTGCAGCCGTACTTCTTTCGTATTAACAGTGACGATTGGAAGTCCGTCGTTACTACGAGTGGGTAAGATACTTCCCTTACCGGCAAAGGAGAAATATGGCGTAACTTTCCGGGTGACGACAGTATATTCTTTGATTGCACTTATAGTGGTCTTATTGGCTGCAGGCAGACCGCGTAAAACGCGAATGTCATATCGGGTTTGAGGAGTAATATGTGGGTAATATAAAATTCGCCCATTGTCACTGAGGACCCACCCGCCAATTGCTTTTTGAAAGCCCTTTTTCGTTCTTTTGGAAATCTTTAAATACTTGTCGTAACGGCGTTTTGGATCTAGAGGAGATGACATTAAAACTGCAATAGCGGGTTTGTTATCGAATGTACGTTCAGCAACGCTGAGCACATCTACCGGGATATTGCTGACAGCGACGACAGCTGGATTCTTGCCAGTCGCACTTCCAGGGTCTGAGGGTCCAATATTGACCCAGACAAATATTGCAGTAAGAATTGTACCAATAATAATAATCGGGGTTATTAGCTTCTTGTTCGCCACCTGTAATCTCCTACGTAAAACGATAAAGTATGTAAAGTGAAGTATATAAGTATAGATAGTATTCTTGCTTATCTAATGGGTCAAGGGTGTAGTTTCGTCTGCCTCACGACAGGTGATGTTTCGTATTGAATGTAAAAAAGGACGGTACTTCCCTGCACCGTTAATCTACTCAGAGAAAAGAGGTGCCTGATGAGGCAGGTACGGAGTTACCGGGCTCACTAGCGACAAAGTATCCTGTACGAAGGCACCTCAATATTCCCGTACAGGTCTAACGAAGTAGTTGCTTTATGTTGGCAGTCACTCGCTATGTCCTTAACCGACTATTGAAGTCTACTTACGCAGCATGTGTCTAAGGTGCTGTAAGGGGGGCATTTAACTGATGAATTCTGTCGAAATTATGGCAATTCCTGCGAAGGCAGTAATAGGCGAGACCTGCCTAATACTTGCTAGCTAGTTTGGTGTTAGCGGTGTTATATTTTTATTTTGTTCTGGATCGCTTTGAAATGGTGAAGTCGGCAAACAGATTGCATTACATTTGGGATCAAGATTAATAAAATGTAGTTGAATGAGTCATTGGAATCGGGATTATCGTTAAATAGAATGCTCTAAATGGAGAACGAAAGATGAGAAAAGTCAGTGTAATATCGGCACTATGTTTATTTTTACTTACTGCTTGCGGTGGACAGGTAAAGTTCAGCAAGGGTGATGGCGCGCGTGAAGAAATTGTTGCCAAGCATTACAAGTTTAATAGTGTAGGAATAGTTTATAGCGATAAAGCAAAATTGAAACTTAAGAAATACCCAGGGTATAAAGAAAATGTGCTGGTGACCACAGTATCTGATTATTTTAGAAAGCAAGGATTGATTAGTTCAAAATCAAATTATGTGCTTGAATTCCATGTTAATGATATATTTTTACGTTCGAGAGTAAAGGCTTTTCTATTGCCGATTTCAGACCCGGATAAAATTGAGGCGACAGTAAGAGTAAAAAATTCCTCAGGTGAGGTTGTTGAAACGTTTAAGGTTGATTCATCTTACTCGCTAGGTGGAACGACTAGTTTAGTGGTATGGGTGAGAACACGTTACTTGTTTAGTAATTTGTCACAATTAGTGTCGGATGTCTTTACAGGTAAAAAACGCGAATCTGATTTTTAAGCGCAACGGGGTTGGATTCGAAGGTTGAAAGCCGTAGAGCCTGACTCCATGTTATTTACCCCGGAATCTGACTCGATTTGAAAATCGAATCTGACTCCAATGTTAGCTTTTTATCGTTGGATTCACGGGGGTTTTGATGATGGTTTCTTTGGGAAGCTTGAAGTATGGGTGCTGCCACGCTTTTTGACATTTAAGAATAGGCTTTTGCTGAGGGTTCTTCAAAAATTCTCGCGCGGTCGCCGCAGCACATTGATCTCCATCGACTGCACCATGTCCCACTCCTTTAATAACAAACAAAAAGCTATTAGCGAAATTTTCATGAACTTCCTTAGCCCATTGCCATGGTGTGGCTGGGTCAAGCATGCCATTCATAATTAATGTTGGGATGGTTGATTTTACCGGCTCAAAATATCGTTGACGGGTGCGCCCTGCTGTCCAGAATTTACAAACGTCATGCTCCCAGAGAGTGCTGATATGGGGTTTGATAAAAGGGTATTTATCTAGCTCCGAATTATAATCCTGCTGTGAAATTGTGCGGTCGCGATCGCGACATTCCGTAGAATAATAGGTAATGGCTTTAAAGCCGGGCTCAAGTACTTTACTGGTATAGTCTTTAACCAGGCTTTGTAACTTTTTCCATTGTTTGGTTTTGGCGTAATATACGTAAGCGGGGAGCTTTTCGATTTGCGTCCAGTCGTACATGGCTCCATGTATCGCCCAAATAAAACGGTTGCCGTTAAGGATAACTTTTATTGATTGTGGCACATGTGGAAGTTTAACGTAGTAGGTTTGTGGGTTGTCATCAAGAATTTTTACCGCTTCTTTAATTGATTTTTTTAAAGAGGGAAATAATTTATCACAAAAATAATGTAAGTCACACGCTTTGAATAAAGAATTAAATGCGCTACTAATAAAATAAGGAGTAACGAGTAGGTCATGAATGCGAGTAGGGTATACCGAATCAAGAATTACGGCATCAACGTTTTTGGGTGCGCCTCGTATGATTTGTAAGGCGACTCTTGTCCCATAGGAGGCCGCATATATTTTCCAACGTTTTGCGCCAATTAAAGCCATGATGTTGACGCTATCTTGAACGCTATTTTCTGTGCTAAATGTGTCCAGAGGAATATTGAGTTCTGTAAAAGTTTTGAGGCACTGACGCATAAAGTCGAACCATACGTCCACTTCTTTGGCTGCAGTTTGATTTTGGCTAAGGCCGTAGATGCTGCTTTTTATTAAGTTTTTACATGTGGGTAAGGGGCTTGAAAGGCCTGTACCACGGTGATCCCAAAACACGATATCTCTTTTCCAGCCTGTTTGATTAACCCAGTTTAACCAGCGCTTTATCCCCTTTTTATCCAGGCCTGTGGCATAGCCGGGACCACCACTAATATATAGTACCGGAGCATTTTGTGTTTTAAAAGAATAGTGAATGTAAACGACGGGAATTTGAATATTAAGCTTGCCAGATTTGTTTCCATTAGGTTTATACCAGCCACAGCGAATTTTTCGCTTTTCAGGTACATTGAACCAGCACTTCGTCCAGCGTAAAGTAGCGCCATTGGGGAGAGTACGGGGGTTATCAAAACTGAATATTGAAATCAAAAGAATCAGAAGCAGTGCGAATGGAGCAATAATTTTAATACTAACGGGGATGCGACTCATATTAAATAAGGTAGCGCGAAAAGCGCGTCAATGGAATAGCTAATTTGTCATCGTTTTGTAAAATATCATTAAGCTCTATGCGGAATTAAGTAGAAGTTGAAGACATGCTTGCAGCTTTAAATTCGTAAGTTTTCAGTTAAATTTAATGGAGGTCGTTGCCCCAATCTCCATAGGTTGTTTGACTAAGTAAGATGAAAGTCTTAATATTATGTAAGACGATCATCTTACTTAGGTAAATCGCTATGAAGACAATACTGGTTACTGGGGCTGCGGGCTTTATTGGTCAACATACACTCAAATGGTTATCCTCACAGAAGGGAATTAAACTGATTGCTGCCTGTCGTGATCGAAGCAAACTCATTCCAGAGTTTAATGGGGAGGTGCGTGAAGGTGATATTCGGGATGATAAATATCTTGCTGGATTGATGAAAGGAGTGGATGTGTTGGTAAATGCCGTGGCCTGGAGTTCACTATTTAGACATAAGAAGCAATCGGCAGAACTATTTTATCAGCCTAATATAAAGCTTATCGATCAATATCTGGCGAGTAACGCGTGTCGATTTATCAATATGAGTACGACCTCTGCGGCAGCGCCAAAAGCATCTAAGGATGCTTTGTCCTATGGTGTCCCTCGATCTTTCTGGCCTCACCTTGTGAACCTTATTAAAATCGAAAATTATCTTCGCCAAAATGCTAGTACAGAGAAAACCATGGTCAATCTACGCATGGGTCTTTTTGTTGGTGAGCACTACGGCCTTGGTATTTTGCCCATTTTGTTGCCGCGCCTAAGAACGCATTTGGTGCCTTGGGTAAAGGGAGGTAAGACCGAGCTGCCATTGACTGACGGGCGAGATTTAGGGCAGGCTATGGGGCTTGCAGCCCTTGCAGAGGGCTTGCAATGTTTCGAGGGTTTCAATATTGTTGGTAAGGAGGTTCCTACAGCGCGAGACGTTATGCTTTTTCTGCATAAAGAGTTCTCATATCCGAAGCCGCATTTTAGTGTACCATTTTGGATTGCTTATCCGTTTGCCTGGTTGATGGAAAAGTTGGATAGAATTGTGCCGTGGGAACCGCTTATTGTGCGGACTATTGTCCACTTACTTGAAAATACCTACGCTAATAATGATAGAGCGACAGCCATGCTTGGCTATCAACCTCAACATCACTGGCATGATTCAGTGCGTAGACAAATTGCTGAAATGAAGCTTTATCAAACTAGTGCCATGTCTATGGCAAAGGAAGTTAAATAATAGTGCTTCGGGAATACTGAAATTATGGCAAGCCGCGAAAAAACAGAGAACATCAGAAACAAAATTATTGAGGCGGCTGATAATCTGCTATATCACAAGGGTTATAACCTGATGTCTTTTAGCGATATCGCTGATGCGTCGGGTATCCCTCGCGGTAACCTCAACTATCACTTTAAAACTAAAGATGAAGTATTGTCTGCGGTCATTGATTATAGGGTTGAGAAGATGGGGGATATGTTACAAGATTGGCAGGCAAATATTCCTACTGCTCTTGAGCGTTTAAAGCGTTTTGCTAAAATTCCTGTTAATGAAATTGAAAATGTTAGGCGTTATGGTTGTCCAATGGGGTCATTAAATACGGAGTTAGGCAAGGTGCAGCCGGATTTAAAATCGTTAAGTAGAATGCAATTTGATGTTTTTAGGGAATGGTTAATAGAACAATTTAAAATGTTGGTGTCAGATCAAAAGGCGAAGGAATTCGCGATGCATTTGCTGGTGCGTACACAAGGGTTGGCAACGATGACGCATGTTTATAATGATTCATCATTACTGGTGCGAGAAGTTGAAAAGATATATTCCTGGCTGGAAAGCCAGGAATATGAGTAGTGTGTTTTAAATAAGTTTGTGTGTGTGTGATAGATTGCAGTATAAATACTGTTTAGACAGTTTATTGTGAATAATTTATTAGGAGCTGTCGTTCAATATAAAATTGTCTCTATTCTGGTTTGTTGTAAATTGTGTTGAGGCTCCCGGGAATATGGGTTTTCTAGTCTGTGTGAGGCAGGGAGGTACTTGCCGCGTGACTAGAAAACCCACATTCCCAGAAGCCTCTTTTTCATGGCCCACTAAGCACTAAACAGATTCTTCTAATTATGTATTTTCATTCAGCCAGCGCGCCACCTTTGGTGCAAAATAAGTTAAAATCCCATCAGCACCTGCACGTTTCATGCACAGCAAAGACTCCATTACCACTTGTTGTTCATCGAGCCAGCCATTTTGTATAGCAGCAACTAACATTGCGTACTCACCGCTTACTTGATACACATAAGTTGGAGCGCCAAATTCACTTTTGGCCCGGCGTACGATATCCAGATAAGGCATACCTGGTTTGACCATAATCATGTCTGCGCCTTCTTCCAGATCCATGGCAATTTCCCATAAAGCTTCGTCGCTATTGGCTGGGTCCATTTGATAACTGTATTTATTACCACTGCCAAGATTGCCTGACGAACCGACGGCATCTCTAAAGGGCCCATAAAAGCTCGAAGCATATTTGGCCGAGTAGGCAAGGATACGGGTATGAATATGGTTGGCGGTTTCGAGTGCTTTACGAATAGCACCAACACGCCCATCCATCATATCGGAAGGGGCGACTATGTCTGCGCCAGCTTCAGCATGGCTGACCGCCTGTTTCACCAATACTTCTATAGTTTCGTCATTTAATACGTAGCCTTTGTCATCAATTAAACCATCTTGTCCGTGAGTGGTAAAAGGGTCAAGTGCCACATCAGTAATTACGCCGAGTTCGGGCAATGCTGCTTTTAGGGCACGTACTGCACGTTGTGCCAATGCTTCAGTATTATAAGCTTCACTGGCATCAAGCGATTTTCGTTCTGCGGCCACCACAGGAAATAATGCGATCGCTGGAATACCCAGAGCGAGCGCTTCAGTGGCATCTTTAATGAGTTCATCAATGGTGACTCTTTCAACACCAGGCATTGAGGGCACCTTTTCACGTATGTTTTGGCCTTCTATGACGAATACCGGGTATATTAAGTCGTCAGTCGTCAGTTTATTTTCGCGCATCAAACGGCGAGAAAATTCGTCTTTTCTCATTCGTCGCATTCGGCTAGAAGGGAAGCGACTAAAACCCGTATCGAGGGTGGCCATTGTGTACTCCTGTGCGTAGCAGCTGGTAATTTAGCGTACTCTGTAGTGAAAGTGATTTATTTAAATAATGACAGGGGGTGAACTATGTTTCCTGTCGTTTGTCCTATTATATGAACTGACTGGGGTTTTCGCTATGAAAATTGCACGGTCCGTCTGTTTGATTGATTGAGTAATAAATGTCGTATAATGAATTAAGGAGACTCTGACCCCAGTGATAACGATTGGTTGTCCTGTTGGATTACGAGCGCAGGAAGGTTGGGGCTAAAAAGGCTGTCGAAGGTCGAAAGCATGGCTTGATTCGAGTCTCCTTAAGTAAGGGTTTATTTTAATAACTATAAGTTAAGGCAAGAACATGAGAGACGTCAGTCCACTTTTACATGACATATCTTTTCCTGCTATCAAGCGTGAGAGCTTAAACACATTGCAGGTCAATTTGGGATATTTGTGCAACCAGCGCTGTTTGCATTGTCATGTCAATGCAGGCCCTACTCGAACCGAAATCATGCAAGCAGATACCATTGAGGTGGTTAAACAATTCATATCAGATAATTCGTTAGAGTTACTAGATCTTACTGGCGGTGCACCGGAGCTTAATCCTCATTTTCGTGAGCTTGTCAGTTTTGCGTCCCAGCGTGGTTTAAGAGTTATTGATCGATGTAATTTAACGGTATTACGTGAACCTGGCATGGAAGATATGGCAGAATTTTTGACGCAACATAAAGTGGAAATCACAGCATCGATGCCTTGTTACTTGAAAAATAATGTAGATAATCAGCGAGGCTCTGGTGTATTTGATACTAGTATTGAAGTGCTTCAGCAACTTAATAGCTTGGGGTATGGTAAATCGGGTAGCGATTTAGTGCTGAACCTAGTGTTCAATCCGCAACAAGCAACCTTACCGCCGCCGCAAATGACGCTCGAACAAGATTATAAAACGCATATGCGGAAGCACTATCAAATTGAATTCCATCAGTTATTAACATTAGCCAATATGCCGATTAAACGTTTTGGCAGTACCTTGCTTTCTAAAGGGGGCTTTAAAGAGTATATGAATTTACTAGAGTCTAACCATCATCAAAGCAACTTAAAGTCAGTGATGTGCCGTAGCACGCTCAGTGTTGATTGGCGTGGGTACTTATTTGACTGTGATTTTAATCAGATGTTGGAAATGCCTTTAGCGCTTGGTGGCAATGCATCGGTTCATCTTTCTGATATATCTGCCTCACAGTTGCACAATAACTCAATTCAAGTTGCGGGCCATTGTTATGGCTGTACCGCAGGTCAAGGAAGCAGTTGTGGTGGAGCGCTTTAACTCGCTCGACTTTATAATCGTTACGAGTGATATTTTTGTCTCTGAGTTTTATTGTCAGTTTTTCTTCTAAGCCTTAAAAAGGCCTAATTCTTGCTCTATTTGAGCACTAATAGCGTAATTAAGAGACTTACTCCGATGTTTGTACATTCAGTGTGCAGTACTCGGGAGTGTTTGCGCTTTCCTTACCATAACAGGACGTTCAGAATTAGTATCAGGAGATGATATGTCAGCTGAAGCTGCTATCAAACAGATAAAGCCCGCCAATTTACCGGCACCGCCACAAGCAGCAATGGAAATTATGCGAGCTTGTTCAGACAGTGCTCATACCAATAAAGAACTCGCTAATATAGTCAATAATGATCCATTGCTTACGGCAGAGCTTCTACGAGTAGTTAACTCACCTTTGTTTGGTATTTCTCGTGAAGTGGGAAATATCGCCAATGCGATTACCATTTTGGGCCATAAGGCGTTACGTAACCTTGTGCTTTGTATCGCTGTACGCGATGCACTGGGTAAGAAGGGTATTCCAGGTTTTGATACTCAGGTTTATTGGGAGGATGCCTTAAGACGCTCAGTCGCCGCGCGAACTCTTGCAGAACAACTTAAGGCTGACGCCGATGCTTGCTTTACTGCTGGCTTGCTGCAAGATTTTGGTCTTCTTATTTTATTTTACCTCTATCCCGAAAAAGCGTCTGCATGGACTGAGTTGAGGCGACAAAACCCGCAGCAACGTTTGGCGCTCGAAATTAAAACATTTGGCACCACGCATGATGCAGTGGTGATGTCGTTGGCTAAAGCCTGGCAATTGCCAGAAGAACTGGGCGCTATGCTCGGACTGCATCATTCGTATAAAAAAAATGATCTCACTCCCTCTATTGATCAAGGCTGTCGTATTTTATACAGTGCAGACTGGCTGGTGTGTGTTTTTTGTAGCGATGAGCGTGCTGAGGTATTGGGAAAGGCGCGAGCTGAAGTACAAGAAGCGCTGGGTCTGACCACAGAACAAATTGATGAGTGTCTTGCGCAGATGCCGTCATTGGTGGAAACTGCGGCCGGCGCACTTGGATTGCGTGTAGAGCAACAACCCGATTTTGAAGAAATATTACGTTCTGCGAATGTGAAGCTGGCAGAAGATAATATGAGTTATCAGGAATTGGCGTGGGAGCTTAAAAAGGCACTGGCTGATCGTGATCGTTATGCCGAGAACGCTACAAGAGAGCTTATTGCTGCACAGGAAATACAGCGTAGTTTGTTGCCTGTGAAGAGTCCTGATTCTGTTCCTATCTATGGGATTAATCGAGCAGCACAAATGTTGTCAGGGGATTACTATGATTTCTTCGAAGTTGAAAATGGGCCAGTTTTTTTTACGCTGGCAGACGTAGCCGGGAAAGGTATTACCGCAGCTCTGCTAATGGCCAAGTCTTGCAGCCTGTTTCACTGGCTCGGCAAGGGAGGACATTCGCTTTCGAATCTGTTATATATACTAAACAATGAGATATGCGAGACTTCTACTCGTGGTATGTTTGTCACAATGATCGCAGGTTGCTACTATCCTGAGAGTGACAGGGTTGAGTTAATTAATGCTGGTCATTTGCCTGTATTGATTATTAAGCCTGACGGCGATATCGTAGAAGTAGCGGCTCAAGGACCCCCGCTCGGGATTATGCAGGGTGCAGATTTTAAGCCAGTACGATTTAAATTAGGAAAAAACCTGGTGTACGCCTTTACGGATGGGGTGACTGAATGCAAAGTTGGGGGTGAGGGCGAGATGCTTGAAATTGAAGGGACCAAGAAAATTATTGGTGAATATGCAAGTTTGGAGCCTCAGCAGCGCTTGCAATCAATTGTTGATCAGTTAATAGGCGATAGTGTGGAAGTGCAGGATGACATTACAATGTTAGTATTGGACAATTCATATGGCAGATGATCGAAAAGTGCTGGAGCTACATTTTCCAGCCTGCTCTGATTTGCTAAAACCAGTGCGCTCGCTGGTGAATACCGTCGCACAGATGTATGCTTTTACTGATAAAGAAGTAGATAGTCTAGTGCTTGCAGTGAATGAAGCCTGTATGAATATAATTCAACATGCCTATGGCAATAATCGTGAAGGCGAAATAGTATTGGAAATATGTGATCGCCACGATCATCTCGTTTTTCGCTTAACTGACTTTGCCGAGTGTTCAGATAAATGCAAAATAAAACCGCGCGACCTGGAAGATATTCGACCGGGTGGTCTTGGTGTACATTTAATGAAAGAGGCGATGGATGAAGTGGCCTTTCTGGATGGGCCCAATAAACGTGGTAATGTTGTAGAGCTGACGAAGAAAATCAAACAGCAAGAAGGTGTATAATGGAATATGAAGTAAATAATGAAGACCAATATACAATAATCAGCCTAAAGGGTGAAGTTGATTTACACTATTCGCCAACGGCGCGTAAACAAATATTAAAGTATCTTGGTAGTAATAATAATGTTCTTGTCGATTTGTCGGCAGTGGAATACATTGACAGCTCTGGCGTCGCTAGCCTGGTAGAAGGGTATCAATTGGCGAAAACAAATGATCTGATTTTTGGTTTGCTAAAAACAAGTGAGTCAGCGCAGCATGTATTGGCCCTCGCGCGTTTGGATAAAATTTTCCCTATGTATGACTCGGTTGCTGAGTGCGTTAGCAAAAATGCGGATTAATCGCTGTGTCGAATGACGCCGATAGTACCTCTGGTAATTTTTTGATCGTATTTTTACGTAAAGTTTCTGACTACTTTGAGAATATAGGTAGAAGCTTTGGTAAAGGGATCGAAGAGCTCGGCTATGTGCTGGTATTATTGGGAGAGTCCCTTAGTTGGATCTTTACGGGATTTTTGCGTAAGCAACCCGTTCGTATTTACTCCGTTGTCAAAGAGGTTCGAGAAATTGGCGTCAACGCCATTTTGATTGTCTCTGTATTGTGTATCGCAGTCGGAATTATGTTGGCGATACAAGGCGTCGCAACGCTCAGGCAATTTGGCCAGGAATTATTTACCGTTGATCTGGTGGCACAAGCAGCAACGCGTGAATTTGCTCCTTTAATTGTAGGAATTCTTGTCGCAGGCCGTTCTGGTTCAGCGATTACGGCACGTATTGGCACCATGCATGAATCCCAGGAAATTGATGCGCTAAGAGTTATTGGTATAAATCCAGTACGGCATCTTGGTGCACCAGTGTTGGCCGGGATGTTAATCTCAGTGCCTTTGTTAACGATGATTGGCGACTTTATGTGCATTATGGGCAGCGGCATTTTTGTCTCGCTTGAACTGGGAATAGGGCTGGATTTCTATCTTGATCGAACCATGGAAGTATTAACCATGAATGATCTTCGCCAGGGAATAATCAAGAGTTATGTTTTTGCCTGCATTATTTCGCTAGTCGGTGTGAGCAATGGTTTTATGGTCGGCAGTGGTGCAGAAGGGGTAGGCCGCTCAACAACACGTTCAGTGGTGTTATCAATCAGCTTTATTGTCGTCGCTGATATGATCTTCACTTACTTCTTGAACATTAGTGAATTTATATGAACAACGTAACGTCTGACTACGCCATTGAAGTCGATAAGCTGGTGACCCATTACGGTAAAACAGAAATATTGCATGGTGTTGATCTGCATGTGAAACATTCGGAAATTATGGTCATCATGGGCGGTAGTGGGTCTGGAAAGAGTACTTTGCTGCGTTATATGTTGAGTTTAAGTAAGCCTACGTCAGGTGTTATTAAGCTATTGGGCAATGATATTACTGAAATGACCGATCAGGCAATGTATGAGATGCGAAAGAATATTGGCGTCTCTTTTCAAGGTGGGGCTCTAATTCGCTCGATGTCTGTTGGTGAAAATGTCTGCATGCCCTTGATGGAGCATACCAAGCTTGATGAGAATACCATGCGCATTATGGCGCGTATGAAACTGGAAGTTGTTAACCTAGCAAATTTTGAAGACCTTATGCCTTCTGAATTATCTGGCGGTATGATTAAGCGTGCAGCACTCGCGAGAGCCATTGTCATGGATCCAAAGCTGTTGTTTTTTGATGAGCCGTCGGCTGGACTGGATCCCGTCGTGGCCGCTGAGCTGGATGATTTAATTTTGCATTTACGTTCAGCAATGAAAATGACGATTGTTGTTGTGACGCATGAGCTGGATAGTGCCTTTAAGATTGCTGATCGTATTACGGTGCTCGATCAGGGAAATATTTTAATGTGTGGCACTGTCGAAGAAGTTAAGAATAGTGATGATAAGCGAATCCAGGACTTGTTAAACAGGCGTCCACGTGATGAAGAGATTGATCCGGAAGCCTACCTGGCACGTTTGCTGGGAGAGAAGGTTCATGCGAAATAAGCTTGAGTTTTGGTAGACAGGTATTTTTCTTAAGTGATGTTCATTAAGTGAATATTTGCTTTAGTGTTATATTACTGCCAAGCTAATTAAATGCACACTAAAAATGTTAGCAAAATATTAACAGCTATACTCAGAGAGTAAAGATGAAGCGTGAAAATTTTAATTATTTAGTGGTCGGAATATTTGTATTTTCAATCATGGTATTTACTATTGTGGTGATGTACAAGCTGGCTATGCCTGATCAGGAAACCGAGGATTATTATGCCGAATATACCAGTATTATGGGTATCAAAGTCGGCAGCACAGTGTCTCATGGAGGGTTCCAGATAGGGTCTGTTACTGATATCGAACGAGTGGTAAGAAAAGGTGCGACACGATTTAAACTTCGGTTAACGATAAAAAAAGGATGGAAAATTCCAAAGGGAAGTTTCGCTGAAGTCGTTGCTCCTAATTTATTGTCAGTGCAACTAATCAATATAACAGAAGACTCGCCTGCGGTTACTTCAAAGAAAGCGACCACCACTGTTGAATACCATAAGCCAGGAGCGAGTCTTTTTGGTAAGGACGAGGCCAGCATCACTACCATGCTAAATGGCATTGCAAAGAATTTTTCAGATGTTTCTGAAACGAGTATTCGGCCATTGTTAACTAACCTTAACGAGCATATTAATAAAATAGGGGCCAAGCTTTCAGAGCAAATACCACAAATAGCAGAAAATACTAATAAGTTACTAATAAGCTTGAATCAGGGTGCAGATCAGGTAAACAAGATTCTCGGTGTTGAAAATAGAGGGTATATTAGAAATATTCTTCGAAACGCTGATAAAATGAGTGCTAAAATGTTGGAAATGACGACTAAGCTTGATCAGGTTAGAGCAAGATTAGCGAGTGTGATGGCCAATGTGGATAAAATTGTAGCGTCTAATAAGCATGATGTACGACGTATAGTAAGTTCTACACGAAAAACACTAGATGCAGTCTCAAGCCGAATTACCACAATAGTGAGCAATATAGAGCAAACTAGTCGCAATATGAGTGAGTTCACGTATAAAATTCGAAAAAATCCAGGCCTGATTATTCGTAACAAGAAAGTTAAGGAACGAGGGGTTTATACTAACTAATGAGTAGTTATTTTCGTAAAAAAACTGTTTTTGCCGTTTCACTATTAGGCTTGGTCGTGTTACTGACTGCTTGTGGCAGTACGGGTGATAGTCGAGAAGCAATTGTTGATAATAGCGGTAGCATTGAATTTTACTATCCCTTGCCAGATAACGCGCCTGGATACAAATTTAAAAGACCTGTATTAAAAGGAATATTGGGAGTTTCTCCGCTTGATTCAGATGTTCTTCGTGGTGATCGACGTATGCTGTTTAAGCTATCCTCACGACCGCTTGAACTTCGATTACATCATTTTCGTTTTTGGACAGATTCACCTACTAAACTTGTTCAGCAAAAAATATCGGTCTATCTGAATAAGATACGATTTGCAACCAAGGTTATTCGTTTTGTACCGGGGAATAGAGTTGATTATCTTTTACAGGGCCGACTAGTAAAATTCGAGCGCTTCGTTGATACCAAGTCAAACAAGGATGAGGTTCTGGTGAGTATCGAATTAAGTATTACCAAGGAATCTAATGGGCAGCTGGTTGCTCCCAGCACTATTTATCACATTCGGCAAAAAGCGGCACGCGCGAGTAGTGCAAACAATACTATTGTGAACGCAGTGAAATCATTTAAGCTTGCACTGGGTAAGGCTATGTTGCAATTTGTACAGCAAAATGCTGCCACGCAATATTCGCAACGTGTGATTGTGAATACAAAGAAACCTAAAACTAAATAGCGTCGCACGCTAACGTTCATTGCGTGCCATTTTTAGGGGTGACTCATGAAATACCTCGAGCAACCCTTTCAAATTTTTCAAGATCTTGGCATTTGGTTTAATTCGCCTTTTCAAGTGATGTACTGGGGATACTTGCTTTCGACTTTGCTCATTGCAATGCTTATGTATTTCCTACGCGATCGTCAATCCACGAAGTCTGTATTCAAAGTATTTTCCTACTGTTTCCCTTCCAATATTTATTTCACGCGGTCATTCTTGCAGGATATGGGATTTTATTTAATTAATCTTGTGCTGTTTGCGTTTATATTGACATCGATAAGTATTGCAGCAGAAAGCTTGGGCTCACAAATTTATTATGGCTTGCAACACTATTTTGGATCGTTCAACCCCCCGTTTGTTGGTGAGGGTGCGAGTATAATCTATATGTTTACGGTAATGCTGGCGATGGATTTCGGATTTTTTATTTCACATTATTTGCATCATAAAATTCCTTTGTTATGGGAGTTTCATAAAGTTCACCATACGGCATCAGTACTAAATCCTCTAACGGCATTCCGTCGTCATCCAGTGGATTATTTTATCGAGTTTAATATTATTGCGGTGTTATTAGGTTTGGTTTACGGAGTTTTTGCATGGATGTCGAATGACACGTTGGATATGTTAAGTATTCTTGGTGTGAATGCCGGGGTGTTTCTATTTTTAATGATCGGTTCACATCTACAACATAGTCATATCTGGATATCTTATGGCTTCTTGAATAAGTTGTTTGTAAGTCCCGCCATGCATCAAATTCACCATAGCAGTGCCGCTGAGCATTTAGATAAAAATATGGGGAGCATGTTTTCCTTTTGGGACTGGATAATAGGAACACGCTATATTCCCAA
>VAOX01040137.1_pt1 | contig 40120 bp, 37 predicted proteins | sample 3393891 | NCBI WGS metagenome assembly VAOX01 (sample SAMN08290429, study PRJNA428436) | hydrothermal vent metagenome | isolation source: Deep-sea hydrothermal vent chimney | place: Indian Ocean: Southwest Indian Ridge | depth 2822 m m
CACGGAAGTGTGCCATTAATCCCGACCAGGCCTCCGCCAAGAAAAGGCCCCAATGGGGCCTTTTTTAGTTTCAGGAGAGTGAAGGATGAGAACCCGAGAAACAAGATAAGCGGTTCGACAAAACTCCAGTGATAGTATGCGTATAGTGAGAACCCATTGAAAATCTCAAATCGTATTTCGGATCGATCAGTTTTTCCTCGTTCATCTCGACTGGGAAACATCATTTCTTTCAGCTTCGTATTTCCCTGCGCTAATTAAGGAGGAGGAGAATGTTCTTCCTGTAACAATCAGTGACCTTCAAGTCTAAGCTGGTTTTAATTGTGTTTTACCCATTACGTACACGCGATTTGTATTTAGAATATATCTTCAATTCATTTTTACGTGAATGAAAGTTACTACAATAAGTTATTTTTAGATCGAAGCGGCATTAGTAACCGTTAGTTAAAAATTAACGTACAAAATTATTTTTAAAGTTATTCTATCATCAATTAGTCCAAAGCACAGTAAGTTATTGAAATTTAGATATTTTTTTTTATGTTTAATCTCAAATTAAAAATAGGAATGAATACTCTTAATAGCCTGGCTATTTCCGTGAGGTTAAAGCGTAAAATTAATGACTGTTATTGGCATAATTTGCGAAAAAAAAGGTGTATTTTTTATAAAACCCGTTATAATTCGCGGTGCAACGTCAGTTCCAGGTTCTTGTCAGAAGTTTTCTAAAGTTTTCTCCTGTTAATAACCTCGTACGATTTGTAATACGTTCTACTTTTAATATTTGATGAGGTAATTATCATGGCAACAGGAACCGTTAAATGGTTTAACGAATCCAAAGGCTTCGGCTTTATTTCCCCTTCCGACGGTAGCAAGGACGTTTTCGTCCATTTTTCTGCTATTGCAACTGAAGGTTTCCGTACGTTGGCTGAAGGCCAGCAGGTCACTTTTGATGTGGAAGATGGACCTAAAGGCCCACAGGCAACAAACGTACAAGCATAAATGCTTGTGAGTTAGAAGTCTGAAAAAGCCCCGTTTATCGGGGCTTTTTTTATTCATTAAGAGCTACCCTTCAATGCTACTGGCAACTAAATGGGTTTGCCCCATTGAGTCCTACCGCTAATTATTCTCAAGTTTACGTACTTTAAATTTACGTCCTTTAATTTTCCCGGTTGATAAAATCTGCAAAGCTTGTTTAGCAACGGGGTATTCGATCGCAACATATGCCACTAGGTCAAATATATCAATTTTACCAATTTGTTTGCCAGCCAGGCCGCCTTTGGCTGTTAGTGCTCCTAAAATATCACCCGCACGGACTTTGTTCTTACGGCCGCCACTAATACATAAGGTGACCATTGGCGGTATTAGTTTGAAGTTTTCTCGAGATTTTAATGAACTGACTTCCTTAATTTTAATAGAGGCATTTTGATATTCTTCGATAGCCTCTATCCTGTTTTGTTCGTTTGCGGCAAACAGGCTTAGCGCCAATCCGTCATTGCCTGCTCGGCCGGTACGTCCAATTCGATGAATATGTACTTCAGGGTCGTAAGATAATTCAAAATTAATAACGGCTTCAAGATCTTTGATATCAAGCCCACGTGCAGCGACATCGGTTGCGATAAGGATTGAACTACTTTTATTAGAGAATTGCAGCAATACCCGCTCGCGATCTTTCTGTTCGAGATCGCCGTGCAAGGCGAGGGCATGAAAGCCCTGTTGCCATAAATAATCAGCTAATTCTTGACACTGTTGTTTACGATTGCAAAATACTACGCTTGAGGCCGGATTATAGTGTTCTAGTAATGCCACCAATGTCTTGGTGCGCGCGCCCTTGGGGATTTCATAAAAAACTTGCTGAATATTTCTATTTTCATGTAAGGCATCAATTCGGATCTCTTCTGGATCATTTTGTACGCTACTGCTGATGTCTTGCATTTCTTCAGGATAGGTTGCAGAAAAGAGAAGGGTTTGTCGCTTGCGTGGAGTTTTGTCGATGATTTGCATAATATCATCGTGAAAACCCATATCCAGCATGCGATCAGCTTCGTCTAGAACCAGGGTTCGTAATTTATTTAACTGTAATGACTCTTTTTGTAAATGTTTTAGAATTCGGCCGGGTGTCCCGACAACAATATGAGGCTGATGTTGCTCCAGCGAAGTAGTTTGAGGCCCCAATGCAGTGCCGCCACACAAGGTCACGATTTTAGTGTTAGGAATTGCGCGTGCCAAACGCCGCAGTTCCTTGGCCACCTGGTCTGCCAGCTCTCGGGTGGGACAAAGCACCAGCGCCTGTGTGTAATACTGCTGTGGTTCAAGTGAGTGCAGAAGACCGATACCAAAAGCAGCCGTTTTACCGCTGCCTGTTTTCGCTTGGGCCAGTAAGTCTTTCCCTTGTAAAATAACAGGAAGAGCCTGTGCTTGAATAGGAGTCATCTGTTCGTAATTCAAATGTTCCAGATTCTTTAGCATCTCGGGACTTAAGGTAAGGCTTGCGAAGGTAGATGTTGTCATTTGTACTCTATAGGGTGGCTAAATAAAGAGGTGATGCGGGTTCGCAATGGTCTGAAGACTATTCGCCATTGGGCCTCGTTCACCGTCCGATATAATAACAGATTTGAGTCCTTCACTGGACAAAATAGTGTCAGTGTGCCGTATAAGAGGGTATTGATAATATAATAAAAAACAGCAGCTCCGGGGGTAGAGTCCATTCCCGGCTGCTGAATAGCGGAGGTTGAATCGTTAATACTGTATGTTTGCCATGCATTTTAACGTTAAGCACTAAGTCAGAGTTACTATCAATTGCTGTTACGCTAAGTGCTAAAATATTGATGCCTGATTCGATGTATAGGAATAGTATGAGGTATTGCGCTGTTGAGTGCGATAGTCTGAAAGGACTAATCAGGTGCTTTGACAAATACTGATAATGCGACGGCCTGTCGGGAGAAGAGTGTAGTGATTTAGTGTGGTTGGCACTGCAGAGTAGATTTATATTTGGCGGTTAATGGATGTTAGTTACTCAGTAGAATAAATAACTGAGTACAAAATAAATTAATTGAATGTAATAAGGTATCGTCTTTATATAGGGTTAAACTAGGTTTAGATTAAATGAAAATAGTGATTGTGAGTGATACGCACGGGATGCATGATGAGATGGAAATTCCATCCGGTGATGTGTTTATTCATGCCGGTGATTTTACTGAAAATGGTTCTTTGAAGCAGGTAGAGCGTTTCAATCATTTCTTGAACGGTTTAAGTCATCCCCATAAAATTGTCATTGCAGGCAATCATGAATACTGTTTCGAACGAAATCCTGAGCAATCGCAAAAACTCCTTAGTCATTGCACTTATTTGCAAGATAGTGCTGTGGTAATTAACGGCTGCAAGTTTTATGGCAGTCCCTGGCAACCCTGGTTTCTTGATTGGGCTTTTAATCTTGAGCGTGGTGAAGACATTCGTAAAAAATGGAAGTTAATTGACTCTGATACTGATGTGTTAATCACGCATGGGCCGCCTGTGGGCCATGGAGACAAGGTTGTTTCTGGTGAATTGGTGGGGTGTGAAGATTTGATTACATTCGTAGAGCAGATTAAACCGAAGTATCATATCTTTGGGCATATTCACGAGGGCTACGGTATTACGCGTAACCCTTATACTACTTTTATTAATGCGAGTAGTTGTGATTTTTCCTATCGACCTGTCAATGCGGCAATTGTTATTGAACTATAAGTAATAACAAATTGTGTCTATGACATCGTATTACCATGGCGCCAGGTCAAGGGTAGTGATCAATGAGCGTGTCACTCCGTCCCCGCCTTTGCGATTAATGATTTCGCCTTCTTTGTTAAAAGCAGTGACCATAATCTGATTTTTGTCGCGGTTGATTGCGACATGACAAAAGTTATCATCCTGTGTGAAACCTTCGGCAGTGTAATCCATAGTTAACTTCAGTTCCTCCCCAAATTGAAAGGTGTCTTTTTGTTTATCAATGGCTGAGTCATGCACATAATTAGAAGGATCACCATCGGCAAATGGGAACGGCCAATAAAATGCAGAAGAGGTAATCGAAAAAGATTTGAGTTTTTCGACATCGGCATTTCCATTAAAGCGCATTTTAGCAATATTGGCACAATGAATATCACCTGATAAAAATATTACATTTTGCACTTTGTGCTTGGCGATGCAATCAAGGATCAATCGACGGGTGTTTGGAAAGCCAGGCCAGGAATCGCAATCTTCTCGTTGTTTTACGCTCTTGGTTGTGCGAGCAGACATCGGGTTAGGGGTAAATACGCTGGAGGTGACCACAAATTTTGGTGCATCGCCGACGGTGTTTTGCTGTTCCTCAAGCCACTCAATAAATCGATCGATCTGCCCTGGCTCATCTTCCATACTTAATGCAGGAGTTCCTAACATATGATTGTCGCTGTCTTCTTTTTCAATATTATCAATAAAGCGCTGAGTGCGGGTGTCTAAAACGAAGAACGGATATCCTGAACAATCAAATTTATAATATAAACGTTTACCGAATGTTTTTGGGCTATGATTCCATTGGTAACTCATATAAGAGTTGAGTGCCATATTAAACAAGGATCGTTTATTCTTTTTTCTAATTCTGTCTTGCGTCCAGTTATCCTCGATTTCGTGGTCATCCAGTATCATATAAGTAGGAATGTTTGATAATAATTGCTGCATGTTGATTGATCCAAAGGCAGTGAGATAGCGTTCCTGGAACTCCTCAGCAGTGTTGGCAAGCCCGACCGGAATATTGATACTTAACTTATCTGCGTAAATTTGATCACCCACCATTAAAGTAAAGCGGCATTGGTCAGCTTCTTGTGGTTCATCGTCAGGAGAGAAGGGGTTGTAGCCATCAAGCGCCACTTTTTTTAATGGACCAAATATAACGTCGGCCTTTTTTGTCTTCCATAACATTCCTGGGTAGCGACATGAGCCCAGAATAAAATTTAAATTTGGGCTGGTGTCAGCAGTAGGATAAGTGCGAAAGGTCGCATAGCATGTAGGGCCGTTAAGTCCGGTAAGTTCATTTCGCCAGGCAATTGATTTAGGTAAATAGTTATCGATCTCTTCATCTGATTTAGTCGCATCATCTGGAACTGGATCATCCAGCGTTAAGGTTCCTACTTTCACCATATAGAATGTATCGGGTTCCAAAGGAGGGGAGGCTTCATCAGGTCTATCTCCAATTCCCGTGTCGACACCAAAGGTAAATGTCCCGGTACGGTCATATTCACGTTTCAAGCGGAAATAATAGACTTTGGGTGAAGGTATTTTCTTATCGTTTTTATGGGTGATGCTAATAACGCCGAGAGTTCGGTTATTGGCGGCGAGAGTTGCTCCTTTATCACCAGGGGCTGCCCCGCGTATCCATATACGGCATGAAGTTTCTGTAGTATGTCCAACAATAGGACCTAAATCAGGTTCGCGTAAACTACTCATAGTGCCTGTCTCCTTGGACTATTGCTCGAATTGTCGAGCGAGTTATTGCCTGTTCATCTCTTGAATGTTTATACTCTATGACTAGGAATTTGTACAATGTTTTTCAGAGAGGGATTATAAGGTAAATCATCACTTAACATGGTGGGGCGTGTTGTAGTATTCTTGCACAAGAAGTGATTTTTTAATTGCAATATTGGCGTTGACTTTTTTAAGCCCTAATGGCGAAGGCACTAATGAAAAAATTATTGCTAATAGTATTATTTACGAATCTTGTTTTGACTTCTCTAAGTTTTGCCTCTCAAAAAACAATTCGAATCATGACCTATAATGTTCTCTATAGATCACAGGCGATGGACAAAACACTTTCAACTATTAAAGTAGCTAAGGCTGATATAGTATGTTTGCGAGAATTGACCCCTAAATTTTCGAGAAAATTTAATTTTACGTTGGGGAGCTTATATCAAAATAGGGCGTTTTACCCAAGAAGGGGGACTTGGGGAGTGGGTATTGCTTCCAGGTATAAAATGACGCAGCTTAAATACTTTTCTCTGAAGCCTTATCGTATTCCCGGTTTGTCAGCCGTTATCCACACACCGAATTCAAAATTAGTCGTGGTTTGTATTCATCTCTTTCCGCCCATTGCCAACAGGGATTCAAAATCTTTTTTGCAAATGATTCGGGATAATCGTTTGCTACGGATTAAACAAGCGGAAAATCTAGTGATCAGACTTCGTTCTTCATCATTACCTGTTATTGTTCTTGGAGACTTTAACGACTGGCGTAGCGCAGCGAGTCTGAAAGTAATTACACACGCAGGGTTTCAACATGCCTGTAGTGCAGGGAGTAATAATCGCTGCGGCAATACTTTTCCTGCCAATCGATTTAACCTCCCAGGTTTCGTGGAGATCGATCATATTCTAGGCAAAAATATAAAATTTATTCGGACTCGAGTGATTAGTAGTGGTGGCTCAGATCACTATCCGGTTCAGTCCTGGTTTCAAGTACAAAAAAAGAAACAGTGAGTGGCGGTAATTTTAAAGCTAAGAAATTACCGCTCCTAGTCGCTAAGTGGTAGTAAAATCTTCACCTGATGATTTTTCAGTATCGAGTGAAAATTAAATTTATAGTAGAGGGGAGCGTGGCTTAAAACTCAAGTAGTTTCGTTGTAATGTGATTGTTCTGCGAAACACATTCAAGTTGCAGAGAGCGCCCTTTCTCAGTTTTTTCCTGGTAGCCTATTTTTGCATGAATAAAATGTTTGGCCCTTATTATGTTAGATGAATTTTTTAAGTGAATTCCGACGATAAGCTCAGGCTTTAGGTTGGGGGCTCTATAAAATAAATTGAGTTTTTTATACTTTTCGTCGCTGCTCCCACCACTACAGGCCATATCGACATAAGCGTTGTCGCCGAACTCATCAAATGTCGAATTCAAATGTGCGCCGACGGAAATGCTCGTTTTTTTTGGTTTTGAGGCAGTGCCTGGAATCGCGACAGTAATAGTTTTGGTGATTAGTTTATGCGATTGTTGTTGGTGGTAGTGAGTTTGTAGTACCACCGATTTTGGGGTGCCGTTGATAGTGTAATGAACGCTGCCTCGTCCACGCGGCCCCCGAATAATATTAACTTTTTGGTCGTCTGCGATTATGGTAAGGTCGCCAAAATAGACGAGCTGTGGGCGGCCTTTGCGCCAATAGAGGTCTATGTAATCTTGTACCGAATCTGCATCATTGACGACCTTAAAACGTAGAGAGATGGAGTGGTCCGTTTTAGCTTCTAAACTTACGATCGCCCACAATCGAGGATGTTTTCCCGAGAGTGAAAATTGCAGTCCCTTGCCGGTCGATAGTTCTAATGGACGATTATTATCGTCAGCCAATACTACCGAATTACCCTGTAAAAAAATAAATATAAGGAACATGGTACGTATAGTGAGTTTGTATCCTTTCATGCTGCTTCTCTCCTTAAGGTTTAGAACATAATTTTTATTATTTTGCTGTATAACTTATTTTTATATCTCATATAAGCGGTTATAATAGTTAGAGCATATCTTACCATTCTGAGGCTGGTTCGGCTGGCGATAAGAGTTAGATATGTCACATTTTACTTAACTTTTTACCTGATTCTGTCCCTTATTCGTACTAGGCGCTGGTTTTGTATTAGGTTGAAGCCCGGGTGTTGAAATTTATAAGGAGGACTAAGAATAATAGGCCCTCCTTATATTCCAATGAATAAACAGAGCGATATTTTATGATGGATTATTATCCTAAACGAATAGTGTGTTTAACGGATGAAACGACGGAAATGCTCTATTTGTTAGGGGAGCAAGATCGTATCGTGGGTATTTCAGGTTATGCAGTGCGTCCACCGCATGCGCGAAAGGAGAAGCCGCGTGTATGTGCTTTTACTTCGGCGAAAATTGACAAAATTCTAGCGCTTAAGCCAGATCTAGTGCTCGGATTTTCTGATTTACAGGCCGATATTGCTGCCGATTTAATTCGTCAGGGAATTAATATTCATATCTTCAATCAGCGCTCAGTGGATGAAATATTAGGGATGATTTTAACGTTGGGTGCAATGGTGGGTTGTGAGGCAAAGGCCTTATCATGGGTTAAAAGCATGGAGCAAAGAATTTTAACTATTAAAACAGCGTCAGAGACTCGCACTGTAAAGCCCGTGGTTTATTTTGAGGAATGGTATGATCCTATTATTACTGGAATCAGTTGGGTGTCTGAATTGATTGAAGTTGCCGGCGGAAAAGAATGCTTTCCTGAACTGTCAAAAAAGAGTTTGGCAAAAGACAGAATTGTGGCTAACCCTCTGGATGTTGTGTCGCGAAATCCTGATATCATTATTGGCTCTTGGTGTGGTCGTAAATTTCGGCCTGAACGTGCATTGCAAAGAACAGGTTGGGAAGCAGTATCAGCAGTCGTTAATAATCAGGTGTTTGAAATAAAGTCAGCCAATATACTTCAGCCGGGCCCCGCCGCTTTAACGGACGGGTTAGATCAACTAAAAACCATTATCGATCACTGGCATGCCGTCTCATAAAGATATCCTCAAGGTGAGTAAGTTTTTAAGTTACCTGCTCAGGCATGAGCCCGAATCAATTGGTTTAATGCTTGATGTACAGGGCTGGGCGAATATTGATGAATTGATTGAATGCGCGAATAGTAATAAGAAGAGGTGCCGCCAAAATATTTTTCGCTTATGGACACCTCTTAAAGGGATGCAGATCTAAAAATAAATATTGACGTAGTCAGTCACACTACTACAGGGGTTTGCATTTTCTTTTAGGCGCCAGTATCGTCGCTTGCCGCTGATCCTGAACGTCATCGTTCCTTGTCTAATGCAAGGCTGACCATTGGCCACAAAATATACTTTTGTGACAATTTTTCCTTCAAAAATAAAATTTCGTTTGTTTACCTTTGTGATGGTTCCATCGATCGTAACATAGTCATTGGCTTCTTTTCCCGACACTCCTTTTTGTTCACCTTTAATATACAATAAACCATTTTTCTCTGTAATGGTGACAGATCCCATTGGTTTATGATCTATCCACTGTATATTGAAGCGGTGTTTGCCAAGTAATTTTTTTTTGGCGTGTGAGTCATTGATGACGGTGTTAGCCATTAAAGCTGTTGAAAATAATAGTAGGGATAAAATGATATATCTATAACGTGTCAATGTGTCTTTCCTTTTTGTGATGATAAGGTGGAGGAGTGTTTGTTCTCTATAGTATTAGTTCTTCTAAAATATCAGTTCTTTAGTGAAATACTAGTCATGGTTCTTTAAATAGAACAGTATGTTGACACAGGAAGGCTTTCGGCGAAATCTCTTTGTACTAATTCAATTAGTTTTTAGGGGCTGTTTTACTAATGACGCGGGCGATTTCAAGTAATGTATGTCTGCTCTTTTTTTGGAGATTAGAAAATATTGTCATTATTTCTTGCATGTCTTCAGGAAAGGCGGCGCACACTGGGTCAGATTCGATGTGTTGTTCATCGATCCAGCCATCAGGTTTTTTCTCAAGCATTTCGAGTTTTTTTGCGAGTCGATTTGAAATAATAAGAAAGGGATTGGCCTTATGCTCGTCAATTTTATTTGTGGATAAGCCGGTGGCTTTCAGGAACTTGGCGATGCCACGAGTATTCTTATATTTTTCAAATATTGCCATAAGATTTTGGTGTCGTATTGCTTGGTAGTCCCGTCCTGATGCACGTATTGGGCCTGCGCCAAACATTATCCAGCAAGCGGAAGAGTCTGTTAGTGATGCGATAATCTCAATGTCGTCAGGAGAGGGCATCGAAATTCCCGCTTCATAGTTGCCAAGTCTGCCAGTGCCCCAGTGATCAATTTTAGTGAGTAATTGCGATGCTGAGCTAAAACCGGCCATTTTACGTGCTTGTTTAATTCGCTGGCCAATTTGGATGGCGGTAGGGTTCTTATTGTCTGGCACGTTAAGCTCCTGTTCATTGGGCAAAGGTAGAATTTATTAACGTTCAAAAGTGCTAAATTAAGTATACAAGAATCTTGTAAATAGTTCTTGCAAACTTGAAATTTATCATTATACTTCTCGCTCATTGAAGGCAGTATTGATTAGAACAATATTGTTATTGCACTTTTACTCATTGGAATTTATACATGAAAACATTTGATTATAGCAAACGACAGTCACTCAGGAAATGTCCTGACGCGGCCTCTTTGCGTCAAACGTTTGTGTATCAATCAGCATTGACTCCAAGCGTCAACAATTTGAAACAGGCTCAAGAGAAGCAGAATTATCGAATGGAACTTGAGTATAGTCACCAAAATTTGAATTAACCTTTTACTAGTGATTAGCGAAAGGTTTGTTATAGCCTTTCGCGGACATTGGAGCCCCGTCAGGCAATGGCGGGGCTTTTTTATTGCTCGAAAAACGAAAGTAGGCTGTAACATTTGTAAGTATAAAAGTTTTCAGACAATTAGAGCTGTGGTAGCAGCTGGTAAGGACTTTGAGTCGGTTGATTGGCTATTCACTACTACCTGGCGAATTAACGATAAGTAATGTGGAGTCAATTTTTAAGGGTGTCGTGATGTGGGAATACGACCTAGTTGTCTGGTTTATTTTGGATGCGTTGAGCAGAGTGGTGAGCTTAGCTGGTTGTAACCCAGTGATCTTTGTATTTGCAGGTTCGATTCCTGCCGCATCCACCAGTATTGGGGGTATAGCTCAATGGGAAGAGCAGTTGTGTTGCATGCAGCATGTTGAGAGTTCGAATCTCTTTGCCTCCACCAATGTTAGATATTGCGGTATATATGTCGTGAAATTAATTTTTGTATTTTGTGATTAATTCTAGAGAGGAGTTTGGTCGAACGTAATAAATATGGGGTGGTAGCTTAATGGTAGAGCGTCTGATTGTCGATCAGGCCGGTGAGGGTTCAAGTCCCTTTCACCCCGCCAATAGAATAAGCATTGAATGACAATTCTGTGTTTAGTCTCCGGTCCTCTAATTGGCAGGAGGGCGCACTTTGAATGCGAGAATGCAGGTTCGAGTCCTGCCTGGAGAACCAGTTTTGATTATATATTTTGGCAGATAACGTTCTAGGTGAGACGTGCTCGACTGTTAATCGAGAATAGGTGGGTTCGAATCCCACTCTGCCAGCCAAATTAAGTTAGTTGTAGAGGAAATATTTACTGGGGTTAGGTACAACCAAAACGGGGTCAGGCTCTTCGGCTTTCAGCCTTCGAATCCGACCCCGTGAAAAGTAGTTTATGCCTTGTAAACATTGATGGTGATGTCTTCCCTTGTAAGGAAGTAGAACGCAGTTCGAATCTGCGGCAAGGCTCTGTTAAAACGTTAATAGGGGGCAGACACAGTTAAATGTCAGGAGCTTATGGATTTTTTGAAAATCTCAACATGTAATAATTATGGTGGTTATAGCTTAATAGGCAAAGCCCTTCACAGTGAATGAAGAAGATATCGGATCGAAGCCGATTAATCACCCCTTAATAAGGGTTAACTTAATACGACTACTCGCTCAATTGGCAGAGCAACTGACTTTTTAGGGCAGATTCCCTAATACCGCGGTGGTTCATCAAATAATAGTTTCTTAGCTCAGTGGGAAGAGTGCCGTTTTTACACATCGGAGGTCCTGAGTTCGAATCTCAGAGAAACTACCAAGTAATGCACTAGTGGACAAAATGATAAAGTCACTGGACTTTCACTCCAGAGTTCGTACAAACATTACGGGTTTGATTCCCGTCTAGTGCGCCAGTTATACCCATGTCGGTTAATGAATAAACCACAAGGTTACGAACCTTGTACTGTAGGTTTGAATCCTACCGTGGGTACCAAATTCTGTTTATTGCGGTTATAGCAGAAGCGCCAATTTTTCAGCTTTAGCATTCTTTATAGTGATAACGTTAGCGAGTAATACGGGCCTGAAGGGAATAGGTCTACCTTGATGCTTTAGAAACATCAGCTTCCGAGTTCGACTCTCGGGGCCCGTACCAATTAACCGTACTCTGAGGGGCCTGGGGAACATTAATTTTTTAATAATACCCATACCATTAATCTGTTCCTAAGTATCATTCTGGTTAAATGTAATATTGAATATTCAATTAAAGCCTGTATTATAAAATTTACATTATCAGGAAAGGAATTAATTGTGAAATATCAAAAGGCATTTTTACTTTTAGGATTGGGTTTACTGTACGTTGGTGCAAATGTTAGCGCTATTGGAGTGAATACAAGCGTTAGTGCAAGTGCGGCAGTTGCAGCAGGGGATGCGTTTCGGGCGAAAAATAAGACTCGAAAAGGCGTAATAACACTGAAGAATGGGATGCAGTATGAAATACTAAAAAAAGGGTCGGGTCCAAAGCCAAAAATTACCGATAGTGTCACTGTTCATTACCATGGCACTCTAATTACAGGCAAAGTATTTGATAGTTCAGTGACTCGAGGGCAGCCTGCGACTTTTCCTGTTGGCAGAGTCATTAAGGGATGGCAGATAATTGTACCGATGATGCCGATAGGTTCAAAATGGAAAATAGTTATCCCACCTGAACTTGCCTATGGTCAACGTGGAGCAGGTGCATTAATTGGCCCGGGGACAACTTTGATCTTTGAAATAGAGTTAATTTCGATAGCGAAGTAAGCTAATACTACAGGGGCCAACTATTGGTCCCTGTTTTTTCAAGTGGGTTAGGCCGCTATAGGGAAAGGACAATATGGACTTAGATAAGTTGACCAGTGTGTACGATAAATTTGCAGAATCATATGATGCCAGTCGTGATAGTTTTAATATCGATGACATTATTGGCCGATTTCGACAACAGTTGACTGACACCGGACACTTACTCGATTTAGGGTGTGGTGCCGGAATTCCGGTAGGGAGATCGTTTATCGATAATGGCTGGAATGTATCAGGAGTAGATTTTTCCTCTAAGATGTTAGAATTGGCAGCCAAACATGTGCCTGAAATGGAAACTGTATGTTCAGATATTTGCAGTGTTGAGTATAGGGCTGCTGAATTTGATGCGATTAGTTTGATATACAGTATATTTCACATTCCCAGTGATCAGCATGCTGACTTGTTTAATAATCTATATCGTTGGCTTAAGCCTAATGGGATGGCGCTTTTTACCTATGCCACTCAAGAATATACCGGCAGCGAGGAGTTCAGTGGATATAAGGAATTTCTGGGTCAGCAGCTATATTATAGTCACGATACGCCTGATGTATTATTTCAGTTATTGCAAGACATTGGTTTTGTGGTTGAGTCAAATGAGTATCACTGCATTGCCGACGAAACATTCCTGTGGGTGACTGTCCGTAAGCCAAAGTAATCTCCGTGAGTCAAAGTAGTCTCCGTGAGTGACGGGTGTCGACCTGAAAAGTATTAGCGTTTTAAATAACATGTGAAAGAGGTGTTACTCTTTTCGTGTAGTATTACTCGTGCACCAAATTAATTTGTTTATTGCTCAAGTTATTAAAGAAATGTAAAGATTATGAAAATTATAAGTCGTGACGAACTTATTAGCTTACTGGCACACGGTAATGCTGTGAAATATTTATTTTTCTGGGGTCATCAGAAGCCTAAGACTGGAGTATCTAAGACGTGTTTTAGTCAATGGTATGAGTCGTCTTTTAAAGCTAATGGTGAAACATATCAAACGGCCGAGCACTATATGATGGTGGCTAAGGCCAGACTCTTTGACAATGAAGATATTGCTCAAAAAATTCTAAATGCAAATAATCCCGGCAGTGCTAAAAAATTGGGGCGCCAGGTAAAGAATTTCGATAATAAAATTTGGTGTCAGCAACGGTTCGAGATAGTAGTTGAAGCCAATGTGTTGAAGTTCACCCAAAATCCGGAATTGAGCGATTTTTTATTAGGAACGGGTGATCGGGTTCTGGTAGAAGCGAGCCCAGTGGATGCTATATGGGGAATAGGTCTTGTGGCTAATAGTCCTGCAGCACAAAATCCAGAACGATGGGAGGGGCTTAATTTACTAGGTTTTGCTTTGACAGAAGTGCGTGAGAGGCTGGTGTAGCGGAGTCTGACAGATAAGCCTCATGTCTAATGATCGATTATACATGCTGCTGTGATCTGTTTAAATAGGTGTCCTGCCTAAACATTCTCCTGGTATCTCTTTCAATTATGCCTTCATACCGTTAAAAAGTACTGGTTCCTCTCCCTAAATAATTCAACACCAAAACATCGTTCAATTAAACCTTATTAAGATACTTAGCGTTATTAGTAGGAGCGAGATACGGTGCTAGCGCGTACTTGGGTGAAATATCATGGGTAAAATACAAGGAATTTTATATGCTTGAACTTGCTAATCAGTCTCAGTGGTCAGCAGGACTTTATCCTGGTTGGGCTGCAGACCATGAATACCAGTATACGGTAGTGGTTAAGCAAAGCTTTAGCTTCGATCATTGGGGAAATATTACTGCCCTCGGCGACTGTGAACCCATATTGCAAACAGATCAATATTTAGACGACCCGTTAAAAAGTTCGCTAAGCGCGGCAAATGAGGTGGTCCCTTTTAAAAAAGGGGGGGAGATTATTCTTTATGGAACAGTCTATCCCCATAAGCCCAAAGCTTCCGTAACGTCTGTAAAGGTCGAAATTAGAGGCGCCACTATTTGGAAAAAAGAACTGCTAGTTTCCGGTACAAGATTATGGGTGAAAGGTTTTATGGGAGTTAAAGTCAGCGAGGCTTTAGAATTAATGCCGACACCATTGCAATACGAATATGCTTATGGCGGTACCCACCCTAACAATGAAGAGCTGTTTGCCGAAACGAATCCTATTGGAATGGGGTATATTGTGGACAGCAAAAATATCGAAAACACTAAGCTCCCGCAAATTGAGTTAAGTAACAGACTAATGACGACTCTTAAAGATATCCCTGTTTCTGCGGGGTTCAGCCCTATTCCTGCTTTTTGGGCGCCAAGAAATAAAATCGGAGCAGATATAGATGAGCAAGCTGCAAAGGTAGGTGACTGCTACTACGGAAAAAATGTGCCTGACAATTTATTTAATTGTGCACCAGAAGATCAACAATTTGCAACTCCTTTTTCAGGAACTGAATCCATTAGTTTAACGGGATTTTTTGAAGAAGTGTCTACCCCCGTCACTCTTAAACTTAATATTGAAACACCTGATGTGATTTTGTTTGACGCTGAACAGGAAGAGTATCTGTCGCCGACCTTAGATACAATAGTAATCAATACTGATGAACAGAAGTTTCATTGCATATGGCGCCAGGCGATTTCTCACCAACGCACCGAAACCGAAATCGGCTGGGTGTATATTCGCGATGAAGCAACTACCCAGCAGCTTCTTCAGGAGTCCAAGGCCGTATGACTCGTACTAATAGTCAAGCTAAAGGCGACGACAACCTGGTAATAATAGGCCATTCGCTCAAAACATCTGTGGGTGATCAAGCATTTCTAACCTATGGTGCATTAACCGGGAATCTCGGAAAGTCAGTGCCGTCCGCTGTGTTTGAGCAAAAGGAAAAAACTGGATCTTATAAACCAGTATTGGTTAACGAGATCGATGAAATGTCTGCTTATGTAGAGACGGATAGAATTTTTAGTCTACTGGAAATCAGTTTAAATGAGGTGATCGCAAAGTATGCTGCATTAATAGAAAGTGAAAGAACCCTTATTTGTATACTAACCCCTTCTACAGATTCGCTTAGAGGTGGATATTGTGACGTTAAGGACTGGACACAAAGACTAAAAGAGAACAATGAATTTATTCAGGCATGTTCGATTAAGCTTTTTCCTAACAATGAGGCTAATGCGCTAACAACGTTGGAAAGAATGAAGCAAGCGCTATCAGAAGGGAAGGTAGACTACATTATTTATGGGGGTGTCGATAGTTTGCTTGATGAAGGCACAAGCATGGAATTAGCGACACAACGTAAATTGCAAACCACGCAATCACCCGACGGTCTTGTGTTAGGGGAGGCCGCAGGGTATATCTTATTGAAGAGTGTTAATAATTTAAATCAAGATGAGGAAATACTGGCCAGCATGATGTCAACTGCTGTGCGAGGCGACTTAACGGGAGAAAATTCTCAAGACTTATTACAGTGCATCAATAGTGTGTTGCAATCAGAATCTCTCACCATCGATGGCATCTCTAGTATCTACCATACCTTGGGTGAGTCGTACGAATCCCGACTCGAATGGCATAGAATATCCCAGCAATTATGGGGAACTGAGATCAGTGAGCAACAACGAATCGAAATTATGTTAGGTGAAAGTAATGCTAATAAATTCGAAAAGGTGAGAAAAACGAAAGAGTTCCCGTTCTATATAACTTTTGGCAATATCGGGGCGGCTGACCTATTTATAAAACTAATTAATGCCTGCGAAGCCTTTCAGTATGGTCAAGCGTTTGACCCTTACCTGGAAAATAATGAAGAAAATGTTGTGATCTGTGATTCAAGTCTGAACGATAGTAGAGGAGTAATCCTACTAAAGAAACCCGAATCCAATGTGGCAAGAGCAGAAATAAATGACTATGAACCGACGGCAGAGCTTGAGGAAGCGTTATGACGAATATTGTAATTAATGGTAGAACTGCGGTTCATGCAGGAAGTTCAGGAACATTATCAACTCCGGATGTCTGCAAGACTCCGCCACATTGTGTTCCTGTTCCGTACATGAATATCGCGGTGTCCGCTGATGCGGGTAAAACTGCCTCTTCAGTCAAAATCAATGGTAATCCAGCATGTCATAAGGATTCAATCTTTACTAAGAGCAGTGGTGATGAGCCGGGGCGTTGTGGAGGTATTGTCAGTGGTACGGTGCAACAGATCGCCGAGTTTGTAACATTTTCGCCAAATGTTTTTATAGAAGGGATCCCTGCCGTACGACAAATGGATTTAATGACGTCGAATAAAAAAAATACTCCTCCGATGCCTTTGCAGCAACCAGGCGCAGGAATGCCTCCCCCTTTAAGTCCTAAAGGAGCGAAAGAATCGAAAGCGACTAAAGGCAAAGTGATGGAATGGGAAGTGATAGGGGACGAAATACATTTCATGAAAGGCTTGGTGAATGTACTGGAGGAATTTGAATGACTAACATGAAAAAAACAATTGATTCCGAAAAAGTACACGATTGCAGTCAAAATAAGTCTGCCGACTCTACAGACGACAAAAGTACGAGAAAGCGAAAGCTTACCTTTACTGTTGAGAAGGACGATGCCTATAGCTTTTTGAGCTTTAAAGAAGAATGGGCACCCAAAGGTAGAAAGCCAGGGCGCATCGATATTCCTTTAGGGTTTCTTAAATCGCAGGACAAAACTGCTGAAAGTAAATCAGACAATATCCTTATCCCTGTCTTGCCTAGGCGCTACATTGGTATTTTGCGTGATCAAGAGCATATTGAAGCATTAAGGCCTGATGGTTATGTTTATATATTCATGGACGGATTTTTATGGCGTGAGCTTAAGGTAAAAGAATGTGGAATGTTTTCAGAAGTTAATCTAGAGGCTTATCAAGGGGAACATCAGAGGCCCGCAACAGGCGAAAAAGACAACCGCATACTACTTCCGTATAAGTCACTTGGAAAAAAACCAAAGCTACATATCTGTTATTCGGAAATTCAGTGGTCATGGTGGTACATATTACGTATGGGCGGAATGAACCCGGAAGATCACCGCCTCAAAAAAGACAAGTCAGGAAAAAGGGTTGCGAAGATTCCTTCAGATATAGGAGTGTCAAAGCAAAATGCAGCTGATTTAAGAAAAAAACGTGTAGAGGAAATAGACTTAGACAGTTGTTCGAAGAATTTTCAAAAAGAAGCAGTGAAAGACGATCAGGTGTTTGTTCAAAATTCGAAAGATGCGCCTAAAAAAGTCTCTGAAGAAATACATCGTTCAAGTGAGATTGCACATTTTTGTATGACGGATTCAGTTGGGATCGCGCGTGATCTACATGCGGAAGTGATACGAAACTACGAGGCGATTAATACTGAGGTTCTTAGATTAAAGGGCTTATACAAAAACGGTTCTTGTGTTGAACCTAAATGTATTTATGGTAAAGCACTCACTGAATATAGAGAGCAGCATTCAAAATACTTAATGGCAGAATTTATCGCTGAATACGTATATATGGGGCCAGACCGGGTCAAGGCATCCGATGCATGGGATAAAATGGATGATGATAAAAAAGAGGCAATCGAAGATCGTGAGAATTTTCAGGGAACAAAAACTGCCGATATTATAGGGAAAGCCGCAGTCTTTGCTTTAAGCCCGATGGCGTTTTTTGCCAGTCAAGGAGGTAACCCTATTGCGAGTCCCTATTTAGATCGGAGTGTCCTTCTGGAGTTTCTTCAATTCAAAAAAATCGAAGTGTTGATCACCAAGGTCAAGTGTGCGAAGGCTAATCTCGTGCATTGGATGAATGATGAAAAAGAAAAACATCGTTTTATTGCTTCGATGCATGATTATTTTTCAAGCGAACTCGTTAACTACGAACAAGGTCTTGCTACCATAAGAGACTTGATTGTTCATCTTAGTGATCACCCTGCTGGATCTTATGCACATCTATTATTGGATTATGAATATTTCAAGTCATTGACTATCTCCAATGAGATGAGCGAAGACTTTATTCTAAAGTTGTTTGGTCAAAATAAATGGAATGGTAAGGAGTATCCTTTATATCGCTGGCTCTTTGCGGCCGCAGGCAAAGACCCCGAAAATATCCTGGAATTCACTAAATCTACACCAGATAAAGGATTGCCCGAATTTAATACCAACCTTTTCGAGAAAGCGAACGAGCTTGACGATAAAGATTCATTTCAAATAGGTCGTAGAGTGTTTCATTTGTTTAATAGAATATTTGCGACAAGTTTTAATCAGTCTTACTTACAAAAAAGCGATGAAATACTTAAGAAAAAGAGAATTGCCAAAGAGCGAAAAAATCTTTCGAAAGCGAAAGAAATACTGGAACAAAATATTGAAGACAGCAATAGAAAACTAGGGAAGCTCAATGGTGAGTTAAAAGGTGCGCAAGCCAATTATCAACAGTCGCTCGATATCGAGAATCGTAACCAAGCTATACTCAATCGTAATAAAAGCAACGCTTTTGAATTAAATCAGCAAATAGATGAACAGATGGCTGGTGCCAATAGCAAAGAAAGTAAAGCAGCAAGAAATGTTAGTCTCAAAAAATTCAAGTCCAAGTGGGGTAAAATTCAGAGGACCGTACAGAGTGAACTTTCTCGTCAGCGGGGGTTGAAAGAAGCGCTGAAAGGTGTGACCAGAGGACAAAAAAGTATCGATAAAATCGAACAAGGAAAAATTACAGGATACTCAAAAGTAAAGGCTAATCCACACGCGCCTGTCGCCAGGATGATGGCGCAACTTCATGACTTGCCTGCTAACATGAAATTAAAACTAGTTGATATGTCTGTTGAAGATTTACGGAAAGGAAATTTTACCCAGGGCATTCCAATTCTTTCAAAAAAATCACGTGGTTCGATGCGGAAAAAATTAAGAGAGTACGAAGATCTACTAGAAAAAAATCTACGTAAGGTCAATAGCCGTACCGCGAAAGCGAAGGTAACAGCGACAATGCCATTGGGAAAGTTAACCCATATGGATCCTGACGCACTAAGAATAGTGAAAGAACTTTGCGGGCATTACGAAATTGATGGTAAAACACCGGATTCGCAAGTGAAAATTAAAGTACTTGTGCTCGAAGACCAGAATCTCGCAAACGCAGAGAAAAATAAGACCGAAGTTGATCGCTATATTAGTGATTCTGATGCTAGAGCTCGTACCCAGGTTACGACAGATGCTAGTCAGTACAAGCCGTCGAAGAATTATAAAGAAATGATTGATCAGCTTATTCCTGAACAAAATTCCGATGCCAGCACCCTGAAACGGTTAAAAGCAACTCGATCGAGATTAGTGAGCGAAATACAGTTTTTGGATGATGCCTTACAGAAAGTAGACTCGATTAAAGCTCCAGCAAGCGCAAAAGCAATGGTCCAGATGCAGGGTTTTTTTGCACTACTTGAAGTTTGGAATTTCTCCAGTGCCTGTAATAAATATCTGACCACCGGCAATAAAATGGATGCGGTCAATGCCGCAAGTGCATTAGTGACATTGGCTGCGTCAATCGGCGTTATTCGCGAGTATTTTCTTGAACAAAAATATGGTGGCTATTCTGAAAAACACGTGAAACAGCTGATTCGACTTCGTGTGTATAGTGCTGCACAGCTTCGGTGGACATTACGCTTAACGGTGATATTCCGTAGAATAGGGATTGTTTCAAATATTATCGATGGATTACTAGAAGCAAAATCATTTATCGAGGCCACTGGTAAGCATGACTGGGCAGGCGCGCTCGGATCGGCTCTTATGGGTATAGGGTTTGGTCTTGGGATTGCGGCGCTGTGTGTTCCAGTATTAGGTTGGTTCGCACTAGTCTTTTTACTCGTCGGGGCAATAGTGAAATATTTCTCGGACTCGGCTCTGGAAACATGGATGAAGCACTGCCCGTTTGGTGGTAGTAAAGATGACGCGCCAGAAAGTTTGAAATGGACTAAAACGAACGAACTTACTTATCTTGAATTAATGAGAGTTCTGTATGGTGAACCTGGATGTACAATAAAAAGTCGTGTACTTAGGCGGCCGAACCGAAAAAATTATGTTCAGTACAGTGAAACCGATATTGTGATTTATACTCCGTTGTTACTCGGGGATAATACGGTCGATGTCGGAATATATCTGGCACCGTATGGAATTATGGATAAAGTTAATAAGGAATATCGAACCGAAAATGGCGTAAAAATTCTAGATCTCTCTAATTTGAAAGAATTTCAGCGTATTGATCTTGAGCAAAAGAGTGATAGCAAAGAGGCAGGGCAGTTAGGTGTTGGTCTGGATACTATTTGGGGAGATGATTTTGTATGGCGTGAGAACGGGCTGGATAAAAACTTATATGATGGCTCTGAAAGAGCGCCTGGATATCATTTAAGATTTAACGGGTCTTGTTTCAAACAGGCAGTGTCAAATTTTGGTACTGATGGAATTACGCTGATGGTGCAGGTGCAAGTTTCACCCCAAGGAAAAGATGAAAAGCTCTTCCCTGACTCGTCTATAGATTTTGTATATCCTGACTTTGGCACTAATAGCGTAATCAATAATGACAAAGTGAATGAAGCAGTAGCCTATTCTCAAGATCCCGCGAAAAAAGGCCTGTTCTATTTTACTATTGTTCAGATTTCACCTAGAGCGTTAATATCCGACCCTAAAGTAAAGGTAGGCCCAGCGAAAATTCGTAATGATAGAATTTTGGATGGTCTCTGCAGCATCGAGAAAATTAAAGTAAACGGTGGGTATATCCCTGAGTACTGTCGCTAGATTTGTTTGAAAAAAGTACTGATGTTTTAATGTTTTATTAAGTATCTTTATTTCTAAAGATAAAGTCACCACACACAAAAACGGCCCGTAAATCAAATAACTTACAGGCCAGAATTGATTGCGAATGATCGACTCAGAAATATTTTTACATTACAAAACTACTCAATCGCTCACAATGACATACTTATTTTTTCTTACCAAACTGATTACGAATATACGCCAGTACCGCTCGAATATCGTTTGGTGTTAAATCAGCTTTACCGCCTTTTGCAGGCATGGCCATTGGTGAGCCTGGGCTTTGGAACCCTTCCGTAATATTTTTGATTAGGATGCTATCACTTTTTCGTAGAGGCCCTTTCGCGCTAGTAAAATCAGGCGCGCCTGGTAAAGTGCCTTTTCCATTGGCACCATGACACGCGATACAGGTTTGTTGAAAAACCTTTTTACCAGAGATGGCAGTCCCACCCACTGGCGAAGAGGCAGCCTTAATAACATTGTCACGAGCAGCGTTATTGGTGCCTATCAAAAATGACAACACATCGCGCGTTTCCTGTCCGGTGAGTCCCGCTCTAATACGCATATGAAAGACAGTAGTCATCCATTGATCATCGCGCAGTTCACGTGCATCACGAATATTATGGCAACGACCACAATTATCTGCCCAAACTTTTGCGCCTTTAGTTCTATCCCCATGTTTCATTCTATCAGCGGCTACTACTTGTACTGATACGACCGTCAATGAAAATAGTATGTAGTTTAAGATTGTTTTCATTCTAGACTCCTTAGAAACCATATGCTATTTGAAAATACCAGCGGTCATCATCGCTGACAGCACCGCTCTGCCCATCATTAGATTCAAACGCAAATTTTGCCACAAAATTACTGGTGAAAAGATAGTTTAAGCCAACCGCCCATTGTTTCTTATCTTTGGCGTCAGAAGGCGAATCAAAATCAGTATAACGAGTGACGAGTTCTAAACGTGTGGCAGGAATGCGGTAAGCAGCCTGGGTATACCATGCTGTCCAAACTCCGCCATCAGAGGCAGAAGTGCCGCCCACTGCGTTGCCTATTTTTGATTTGACATACTCACCGCGGAAATTTAATGCTTTATACTGCCATGCAAAATCTAACCCGTAAACTCTATAACTTCGGGCTTGTTCACTTGCCAGCGTGGGAGCACCGGTAACTCCTTCGAGTGCCGTTACAGTTGCTTTACCTGTGAGGGCTGAGACACCTATTTCAAATTTTCTGAATGGCAGTATTGCAAAACGTCCGCCCCATACTTTCTCGTCATCTCTGTCAGCACCTTTTCCCTCGGCATCGATTCCGTCGAGTTCAAACTGCGTACCATCCCATTCAGTGGTGAGTTCCGGGCCATTACCGACATAAATGGCGTAGTTAGTACGGACTCTACCAATTGGAAATCCCCCTCTTATCTGCATGCCTGTATCAGAGACGGGCGCAGCGCCATCATGGCCAAAGCCTGGTGGTGCAGAAGGAAGTTTATTAATCCAGGAAGGATGAAGGTTCTGTCTGAATTGGCCGATAGGGCTTAAAAACTTACCCATAACAAGAGCCGCATAATCGTTGATAAACCAATCGATAGTTAAATAGTCAATAGATGTTTTAGTCGTGCCATCGGGTTCTAGCTCAAATTCAATTTCGGCCTCAAGCATTACCAGGTCTTTATATTGAAAGTGAAAAATAGGAGAGAAAGTCCCTAAGGTATAGCTTCCTATTTTATTAGTTCCATCCGAGTAACCCACATTAGCGTAACCTGACATATGAATGAAGGTTCTAGGATCACGCCACTCAGAAGCGACATTGATCTTTCTTTCGAGTTTTCTTCCTTCTTCTCTTGTGAGAAGAGGGACATTGCCTGTCTTAACGTAAACCGTTTTTTGAGTAGAACGTCGTTCTACTTTTTTAACAGTAGCGGCCTGTTGTTTAAGCGTTTTCTTAACTTGCTTGAGCTGGCGTTCGAGTTGTTCAAGTTTTTTTAGTAAATCGTCATATTTTTTATCCGCAAATACCGTTGATGGCAAAATAGCCATAAGCAGTACTGAAGAAATGCAAGCTTTGAGCATATGTTTCACGTATTACCCTCCGTCTTTTATATAAAAATGCAGCGTTAGTGACGCTACCAGTTATCCCGATCGGCTACTATACAGTAATCAACAAACTAAATTCTTTGACTAATGCAGTATGAATTAAGCTGAGCGGTTGTTTTCTGTGCTATTTTTCATCGCTATTTATTAAACGAGGATGATTATAACTCCTGTGACTAGAACATATGTCAAGTTTTCTTAAACTTGTTATGTTTTATGGTGAACTGTGTTTGTTAATAATGTGACTAGAGCGGGTGAAGTGTGAGGATCGATATATTTTGCTCTATATATATTAAGGATGCGAATGGGTGATGACAATTGGGCTAGTTTGTTTAGCCCGCGTATTACCGCATTGCGTATTGATAGTATTAGCTAAAAAATTATAAACTATTGAATATTATAGTTAATTTAATGGTATCTCATCTTAAGCCATTGTTTTATAGTATTGCTAGTCGCAGTTCGTCAGGCAAAGTCACTTGACTTATTGCCTCACCTTAATGATAATAAGAATGATTATCATTAAGATTAAGCGGTTTATTAGTTATGTATGTTTGTATTTGTAATTCTGTCACTGACAGACAGATTCGAGAAGCTCGGGAAAGCGGGGTTCGTTCATTAGAAGCATTGGGGCGTAAATTAAAAGTTGCCACTTGTTGTGGGCGTTGTGCCGATTGCGCTAAAAAAATCCTGTGTGAAAAAACCACAGACTCAATGCCTGTGTCTTTTAACAACAATAATTTAGTGCCTGCCTGATACGCCTTATTCTATTCTAAAGCTATAGTTGCTTTTGCTAATTTTTTAATGATATTTGTCTTGCTGTAAAAGCTGCACGAGTATGATTCCTGTCTATATTGACGTCTAATATTTTAACTAGTCACTGTTTTTTAAACATCTCCAAAGCACGTTCTATAGAGTCTCAATATCATTTACTTTATCTGTACAAATTCCAAATATACGCCTATTCTTGGCTAAGAAATTTTAAGTGGAGAATACCTGTGAAGAATGATAACGATATTAATAAAACGTTAAATGAAGTTTTAAAAGAGTCTTTAACTGCTATTAATCAATACTTCCTGCATGCACGAATGTTAGGTGACTGGGGATTCGAAACCCTTGAAAAGTACGATTACGATGCGTCCATCGAGGCGATGAAAGAGTCTGATCGTTTGATAAAGCGTATTCTATTTCTTGAAGGTTTACCTAATTTGCAAGATTTGGGAAAACTATTAATTGGTGAAGATGTACCTGAAGTGATTGGCAGTGACCTTGAAATGGAAAATAGAATTAATGCGACTCTTAAAACTGCTGTAGCAACGTGTGAAAAGGCGAGTGACTATGTAAGTCGCGATCATATTGAAGAACTGCTGGAGCATAATGAAGAGCGTATCGACTGGTATGAAACTCAGTTATCGTTGATTAAGAGCCTGGGATTGAAGAATTATCTGCAGTCAGGTATTTAGGAGGTTTTATTATGAAAGGTAATTCAAAGGTTATACAACAATTACAAAAACTTTTAGCCGGTGAGTTGGCGGCAATTGATCAATATTTTATTCACTCTCGAATGTATGATGATTGGGGTTTGAACGAACTTTATGAACGCATAAACCATGAAACTGAAGAAGAAAAAGAACACGCGGATGCGTTAATTCGTCGTATGTTATTTCTTGAAGCGACACCAGATTTATCTCAACGTGACGGTCTTAATATTGGTAAAAATGTCCCTGAAATGCTGACGAATGATCTTGAGCTGGAATACGCAGTGGTAGTAGCGCTTAAAGAGGCTATTGCGATATGTGAAACTGAGCAAGATTATCAATCGCGTGAGATTTTAGAGAAACTTCTTGTCGACACTGAGGAAGATCATGCTTACTGGCTTGAAAAACAATTAGCGCTGATAGGAAAAATTGGACTCGAAAATTATTTGCAATCAAAAATCTAGATTTTATTTTAGGTCTGTTGAATAAGGGTTGCCTGTTATATCTTCTTTACTCTCAAGCTATCCTTATTCATCTGCGCCATAGAATGGTGGCAGTTAATCACAAAATACTTTGATTCACTTGCCAACTAGTGAGTAAGACAAAGGAGTTAGTCGAAACACTGGTCTCTTTTATTTTAGAGAACTACCTCCTCTAATAATGTCTGTACACTCACCCTTTACAGTTGAGTATTAGTGATTTAATTTGTCGACCAATCCAGTTGAGTTCGCTATATTACTATTGTATAACTAATAATATTAATACTTGGAGTGAATATGAAAAAAACGTTTAAATCTATCATATGTGCGAGCTTATTAGTAACCGTCGCTAATTTTTCAGTGTCTTCTGTTGCTCAGGCAGGTGAAAGAAAAAGCCTGGGACACAAGATAAAAGACGCGATTACCAATAAGCATGGTTATAACAATATTGGCTATGATTCAACAGGTTATAATAAGCATGGTTATAACAAACACGGTTATGATCGTTCTGGCTATAATCGACGTGGATACGATCGTCACGGAGTAAGGCTTAGAGGCTACAAACCGACCCATTATAGTAGTAACGGTTATAATCAACGCGGTTATGATCGTCACGGTTATAATAGGCGTGGGTACAATAATTTTGGGTACAACAGGCATGGGCGTAATGCAGGGGGTGCTTATCTAAGGCGTCATGATAGAAGAGTCTCTCGTCGAAATCGTAGGCATTAATTTTTGTGATAGTGTCAACTGACTAACTAACTGCCTGGATAACTCTGGTTAAATATCAAAACATGTGTTGTTCTATAGAATGACTATAGTGATGAGATAGTTCTGCCTCATTATTATTCGTTATGTTGTTTAATCAGGGTTTCTTTGAAAAAATAGGGGTTGGCTTGATCTAACTCAATGTAAATTTAGCAAAAACCTGTACCATGCTGGCAATAAGATTCGTTAAGCCGCAGCCATGTTTGACCAGCGGCCTCTACTCAAGAGGATGCTATTATGACACACACTCATACCGATCCTAATACCAGTAAACTTCAAAAAAGTAAGGTTGGTTCGTCATCTCGAGTTCCAACGTTATTTAATGAGGTCGATAATTTATTCGACCAGTTAAGAACTCGAGACTGGACCCATCCCTTTGGTTTCCCTGTTCAGTTTTCAGATGTTGCGCAACCCAGAGTTCCAATGTTTAGTGAAGGTAAGTTGTTAAAGGTTGATATCGTAGATCGTGATAAAGATTTGTTGCTTAGGGCAGAGTTGCCAGGGGTCGATAAAAAAGACCTGGAAATTACCATGACCGAAAATAGTGTTACCATCAAAGCCAGCTGTTACCATCAACAAAAGGAAGAAAAAGAAGACTACTATCGGTCTGAAATTACGCATGGGCATTATTCACGTACTGTGGGCTTACCTGCTGACGTTGATATGGATCTGGTAACAACCTCTTTTAAAGACGGAGTCCTGGAATTGGTCGCACCAAAATTAGAACGTTCACAACGGCGTGCTATTAAAGTTAAATAGCATTGGGCCACAAGTTTAAATTTATAGCCGGCACACGTGCCGGTTTTTTTATACCTTTAATCGGAAATAGTAATATGAAAATAAACAAATATATTTTGTCAATTCTTATCGGATCTTTTATATTACCAGTGATGGCAGTTAGCTCAACGGTTAACACTAGAGAGGTAGTGCCGTCGAAAAACATTGGCAGCATAAATAAAAGCACTTCCGAAAAAGAGCTAATCAAGTTGTATGGTAAAAAAAATATTAGCCGGTTTAAAATCAATGTAGGGGAGGGGATGACAGTTGATGGCTCTGTACTGTTTAAGGGGACTAAAGACGAGATGTCGATAGAGTGGAAAGGCGATTTTAAGCAGCCAGGAAGAGTGACTATCAAACATCCTGAGTCTACGTGGTTACTCAAAAATGGGATAGAAATCGGCAGTACACTACAACAGGTTGAAAAAATTAATGGTAAGTCGTTTAAACTCACTGGCTTTGAATGGGACTACCCAGGACGAACCACTTCATGGGGAGGTGGGAAATTGTCAAAACAACTGCAGCTGGATTTTGAACCACAAGCTCAAGTGCCAGGTAATGAACTGTCACAAGTAATAGGGGATTCAAGTTTCAGTAGTCAACACAAAATAATTAAAAAACTTAAACTTAAAGTGAAAACAATTTATATCAGATGGGATCTGTAATAGTTTAATGTAACACTATGAATTACAGGCATGTAATGTACAGATCATTTTATGGTGTATTAGATCTTACCGGAGTCGTTTTTACGCTGCTTGGCTAATAACAGAAATTGTCACAAAAAGACTACTGAACCTTCGCTGAATATAAGTCCGAAATGAAGTTTGTTGCAAAAATATATGAATTGCCGTAATGGAGGTAATAGTTTAATGTAGTGTGAACTGGATTTTATTGAGAGAAATTATATCATGCTACGCAGACTTATTTTGATGTTCACACTTCTTACTTTAGTCACTTTTTTAAGTGGATGTTTGAATTTTGAAAAAATGGAACTAGTTGTTAATATTAAAAAGCAAGGTCTTGGCGAAGTTGAATATAATATTTATGATATCACTTCTACTGAAAAGGGTGAAAAAGGTAAGAAGGAAATTCAGGATCTTATTAATCAAGTTAAGAAGAGTGGTGGAACTCAATTCAGCAAGGATCTAGGTTTAAAAAATCCAGTTGCGACCTTGGTTTACGACAAATCAGGTACGTTAAATGGTAAAATCAGTGGTAGGACAAAGAGCTTGTTTGACTTGACGAGACACCTATTTACTGAAAATAGAGAAAAGCTTGTTAAGGGTAAACAGTTTTTGATTCAATGGAAGAATAATATTTTAACAATTAAGCTCGACGATTCTAATGTAACAGCTCGTAAGTCCTCAGATAGTAGAGTGTCGATTGTCGTCAAGACGGAGGGGATATTTCATCCTGGCACGACTGGAAAAATCAGTAAAAATAGAAAAGAAACACGTTTTAAAGAAAATGAAAATATCGTGTTAATTATTGGTGGACTTGCCGAAAAAAAATCAGCTAAGCCCACGGCAAGGTCTAAGAATAAAATTTTAAAAAACAATAAAAACTGATGAGCGATAACTAACTGCAAGCGCGTTGTACACACCTGGATGCACATCTGGAAGTTCTTGTATCACTATCCCATTCCCAGAGGCAAGAATTCTTTATACGTTTACACTGTTTGGCTAAGTTCCAATTGACTGTTTTTCGCGAATTTTTCTTAAGCCATTGATTGGCACACTTGTAGTAACTTTTGCAAAAAAAACGTTTACCATAGAGCGACCCGGCGGGAGAAGGGTGACCGCCGACAATGACTTTGTGTTTAGAATTGGTGATATATTGTTTGAACGCTATTGCTTTCCCACCCCACAAAATAAAACTCGAAGGGGGTGCGTTATTGTTTATATGTCGCATCAACTTTTCTGTAAAATGACTCCATAAGGGGACGTTGCTAGCAATAGTACAAATCCGTTTTCCAGGCTCACATTTTATGGTGAGCGCCATGTTAAGCAGTAGCACCCCTCGGTCAGCCCATTGACTCAAGTTTCCATTTTTTAAGTTAACACAAAAACCTTCATTGATTGCTTCAAGCAGTACACGTTGTATCGACGCGACACGTGAGGAATTGATACCGTTAAAGGTAGAGAAGGAAAGTCCAGTCGCAACGCCTGGTTGAGGCGCTGGATCTTGGCCTAATATAACCGCTTTAATATTTTTAAGTTTAACTTTGTACAAGGCTTTAAATGTATTGCCGATGGCCGGCTCAATTTTGTTACCCCTAGTGCTAATATCGGTAAGTCTTTTAGAGATTGTTTTAAGTTCTTTTTTTACACCAGCTTGTTTAAAAAAGGACTCCCATCCCGCAGGAATACAGCCGTAGGTCAGGTCGTATAAATTCGTATTGTCCCACTTTCCAGAATTGAGTTTATTGCAGGTAGGCCCGTTTGGATAAATGCCCTCTATTTGTGCATTGGGAGTTGCTTGTTTGTTAAATGAGTCGCAGCTAACAAGAAACTGTGATATCACAATAAGGGCGAAAAATTTATATCTCTGGCGCATATAGTTTTCCTTCACTATAATTCAAGCATGTAAATTATTAGTTAACATTGCGTATAAAAAGTACATTTTATGAAGTGTACTAAGTGTAGTAACAATAAGCTAATACTTCATTATTAAGCGGTACTCAATATTAGAATATTAGTTTAAAATTAACCGTGTGATGAAAATATTAATGGATATTGCGCTATGGGCTGGTCATTAAAAGATTTTGACAAATTAGATCCTAAGCTATTTAAAGCTTTTATGGCAGCGTCAGAGGCAGGCTCTTTCACTATAGGTGCGGATATCGCCTGTATGACTCAGGGCGGAATTAGTCAGCATATTTTAAAATTAGAAGAACAAATAGGCCTGCCACTGTTTAAGCGAATCGGTCGTCAGGTCACTTTAACTGACACAGGGCATCAATTTGTAAAATATGTAAAACGTTATCTTGAAATGATGAATGATTTTCGAGATACAGTGATCGAGGATGACGAAAACTTAAGTGGCTTGGTCTCCTATGCAATGCCCGCCAGCTGTTTGCTTTCACCGCATTTTCCGTTGCTGTTACAAAAGCGTCTTGACTACGACAATATCGAACTCGATGTACTATTAGAGCCTTCTGATAAAGTAGTCGAAACTGTATTGGCGGATAGGGCGGACTTTGGATTTGTGACTCGGCAATATAGTAATCCTGATCTTGAATTTATTCCTTTTTGTGCAGAAGAATATATTCTAGTTGGGAGTAAAAGGTTTCTTAAGAAAATTACCTCGATTGATAAAATTAGAGAGACCAGTTTTATTCAATATCCAGGGTTTGAAGATTGTAGCGAATTATGGCTGCAAAGTGCTTTTAGTGGTCTGAGAAAGTTTCCGCATCAGTCATTAAAGTTTACAGGGCACGGAAGTACTATTGAAACTGCACTATTAATGGTCAAAGGTCAGCTCGGTATTTCTATTTTTCCTCGCCATTGTGTGGATCAATTATTAAAAGACGGTGATGTCTTCGAGTTTCAATTGGAAGAGCCTGTTTTAAATGATATCTCTATTGCTAAAGTAAAAAATCATCATCACCCTAAAAGAGTGCTAAAAGTAATTGACTGGTTTCTAGAGATGAGGCCTGCTTAGGTTAATGTTTGGCTATTTATTGATCTATATTCCGGCTCAAGTTACCGTTTTGGGCGTTTCTTGCTCAGTACTACTTCACTAATTGCTCAATTCCGATAGTAAATTAATTTCCATAATGGGGTTAATTAGAACTTATAATTTGACCCTTTCCTTCAGCTGTTAAACTTCACTAATCAAATTCGATGCTATCTTGTAGGCATTAATCTTGTGTTTTATCAATACTATAGCGAAGACACCTTGCATTAAAAGGCAGTAACCAGCGGAATTTGGTTATTAAGCTTCCACAGACTTTAGGGACAAGCCAAGCCAACATATATTAAGGAAGATAAGTGGATTATGACAGTTTTCGTTATTAAATTATGGAGCCTCCCGGCTCCATTTTTTTGCATGTATCTAATCCAATTCATGCCAGGACGTGGTTCAAAATTGTTTTAAACGATAATGCCTAAAAGTGACTGTGTTAGGGGGAGGCGAGTTGCCTCTTTTGGGCCAGTGTTTCGCTGCAAGCCGTATAAAGACTTCGTTACATAAAGTGGGGACAGATGAAATGCCTGACAGGACCCAGGATGAATTAAATTGATCCTGATAGTGAGCACTAAACAGACTGCCGTTCCTTGTGAGTTTAAGTCGGCCTGTTGAATTCGCTTGTGCGCCTGTACCAACGTCACGTCCATATTTATTATATAAGTTCGAGGAGCTTGCATTAAACTTATTGTCAAAGCTGGCTAATGCAGGACCGTTATTCCAACCGATTCGAAAACCATCGCCCTCATCACATTCGCTACTGGCATAGGGTGGGGCACCATGTACATCAAATGTAAGATTAACCTTGCGACGACTTAGATTTTCGTTGTTCATATTGTGGTAGCCAGGATCAATTTGTATCACGGCGAGTTCAAAGGTAGTTCCCTGACCGGGGCTAGCCACCTCAAAATCGATCATTACATTAAAATTGCCTACGACAGAATTAATGGCGAGTGCAGCAGCGCCAGCATATTCGTCGCCGTCTGTAAGTGAAATGATTAGAGCATTATTTTGGGATATAGTCGCATCACGACTGACATGAGAATAGCCATAGGCCCAACGTTTTTGGTTGACTTTACTTCCGGAAAAATCGTCACTTACTGTCTGCGCTGCAGGATAAAGATAACGTTGAGTGACGTGAAGGGCGCGACAAATGATGCCTTTTATTATGTGAGTGGTGCTCAATGATTTAATGTTATCAAGCAGTTTTGGTGTAAACGTCTGCGGCAATTGAGTGGAACTTAAAATTAAACCAATGACATAATCATTGATATCAGTCACTAATATTGTCCCACTGGGTGACAATACTAAATCGACATCCGCTTGAATATAAGCGCAAGAAATCTCATTGGCTTTACTTAAATGATAGCTCAGATCTTTTTGGCATATTAAAGAATATTCAACATTAAAATTAAGTTCTTGGGCTTTAATGATTGTGTTTACATCTCCTGCAAGCACAATAGAAGCAATAGGCGTATATGTCGCTAAAAGCTCTTCAAGTATTTTAAGTAACAGCTCTATTTTTGATTCAATGGCGGAGTCAATAGTAATAATAAGCTTTGTTCTTTTACTAAATAGCAATAATACTTCTTCGAGTGCTGGATGAACTAGTTGTTGATTTTTACGTTTTGCGATCCAGGGGAAATCAGTGCCCTGGCTTTCAGGTTGAAATTCCTTATCAAGCAGCGTAGATTTAAAGGTAGATCCGGCATCCAGTGTGGCGATTTCATCGTAGTTAAGATCGGCGATTGAACGGGGATCATTGCAGGTTTCTAATAATGTTTTACGTTGGCAGCATACGATAGTGTTATCTTTGGATAACTGTACGGTGGTAATAATTCCTTTAGCGCCTTCAGCAAGCGCCCCCCAATAGGCAGGAATAGTATCTTCTGGTGCGGAAATGCTGTCACCCCCTAATGCCCATAAATCCAGTTTGTGTTTCATTGCTTATCCTTGCTTTTAGTAGTTACACTCTTTAGTTTTCAGTTTTTCGAAATCTATAAATTCGTTGCTCTATATCTACAACCGTTTAAATAAAATATTAAGGCTATCCTCACCTTTTAGTGCAATCCCTTCGTAGGGCGCAGTAAAATCTGCAGAGACAATTACATTAGTCGATGGCTTGTTGACAATAGCGCGAGTGACTTTGGACAATTGGTTGATAGTGTCTTTATTCTGTCCATTTTTATTGTGCCAATGCTCCCAGTACACGACATAATCCTGGTTGACGCAGGTGATAACCCCGTCTCGTTGTCCATCAGGTGAATTTTGTACCGTTTTAAGAACCTCCAATACATCATCTTTATAAGATTCAATATCCTGTGACTCGTTTCTGGTGCCGACATATACAGTGGTATCACCGTGGTACCAATCAATATTCTTATCGATCAAAAAGTAAGCTTGGTCGAATTCAATAGCGTCCTCTAAAAGAATTGGAAAGCCACTTTTACTTTGACTCTTGCTGAATATTGACTGATGCAGAAGGCCATATAAACGACCCGCAGTGGCATCAAAAGTTTTATAGTAGGTTTCTTTTGTTTTGTAAAACACAATTGCAATTTCATTAGGAATGTTGAGTGATGACTCAGGTAATAAGCTGGGAAGGTAAGCAGTAAGCCCCATTTTACCCATAATTTGCACAGTGCCAGGAATAAAGACATCGCCTAATTTCTCGCGAAATTTATCTGCGCTAATGGGGTCGGCACGATAACCCCGCCAGACTCTTACAGACGAAGGGCTAACAGTAATATGTGTAGAGTCCACTTGTTTTGAGTCTATGGGTGGGGCGGTTTCTGATGACATAGGTTGCTCCGTGCTAGTGATTGGTTCCTGAAATATATTTGTATCACGCCTTTTGAAATAGTGCCGCAGTGCGAGGTAAAAGTCTAACCTTAGATGTTTGGTAAGCTATTGATCTCTCGATTATTTGGATGGAATATAAGTAAACCTGAGGAAAGGTCAGTACTTAAATAACTTGCAAATGATAATGATTACCATTAACATTGACGTTAATTACTAACATGATAAAAACTTTAAAGAGACCCCGTTATGAAGCTTTCCCGTTTAGCCTTACTCGCAGTTTTATTATTCAGTACTCCCTTATTTGCGGCCAAAAAACCACAGTTCAAGATTTCCTTTGAAAATCTACGGGTTGTACCTGTTGAAACGGTCATTCCAGCCAATATAAAAGTACAATTAATTGTGAGCAATAAAGATAAAGGCGTTGAGGAATTTCATAGTGACTCATTGCACCGTGAAAAAATTATAGGCGGCGGTAAGACGGCAATCATTAATATTGGCCCTTTAAAGCCAGGCACCTATACCTTTATGGGGGAGTTTCACGCGAAGACTTCACAAGGCCGCATCGTTGTTAAATAGGAAGTCGGCAAACAAGGGTAGTTAAGTGACGTTACTTAATTATATAGGGCATTAAAAAATACTAGGGTTTAAAAATGTTTGGCACAGCAATCATTGTTTTTCGTGAAGTTCTTGAAGCTTCATTAATCATCGGCCTGGTCTTAGCTGCGGCCCGCGGTGTTGTAGGTCGAGGACGCTGGGTAAGTATCGGCATAGTCGCCGGTATTCTCGGGGCGATTGGTCTTGCCCTGATTGCGGATACCATCACGCCGTTGCTTGATGGTATGGGGCAAGAAGTGATGAACGCCAGCATTCTATTTGCGGCGGTTATTATGCTGACCTGGCATTTACTCTGGATGAAAAAACATGCGGCGCAGATGAGTTTAAAAGTTAAAGCAGTGGGTCTGGAGTTAAACGAAGGGAGCAAAGAACCGGTAGTGCTAGCCTTGATTGTAGGCTTGGCTGTTTTGCGTGAAGGCATAGAGGTGGTAGTTTTACTTTATGGCATAGCCACTGCGGGTACTAATAGTGTAGAGATGTTGTCAGGCGGGGCGATTGGTATTTTTGCAGGACTGTTAGCAGGCTTTACTTTATATTTCGGCATTTCACGCATACCCGCACGTCGTTTGTTTCAGGTGTCCGGTTGGTTGATTGTTCTATTAATTGCAGGCTTAGCGACTCAGGCTGTTAGCTACCTGGTTCAGGCAGACTTGCTTCCAGCGCTGGGCAATGAAATTTGGAACTCTTCGTTTTTATTGTCAGAGCAAAGCTTTGTTGGACGAATATTGCATGTTCTTGTCGGATATGTGGACCAACCAATGGGGATTCAGTTGCTCACCTATGCGGTCGTTATTGGCGTGCTAGTGATGACTATGAGTATTTCAAAACGCAGCACTAAGGTCAATATTGTCGATTCAGAATGACACAGCTAAGCAGCTTGATGTCGAGGCGGCCATTGATTCAGGGCTGTCTTAATAGTTGAATTATATATTTCGAGTTAATCGTGACCTGATTTTAACCAGGTAAACGGCGCATCTTTTTTTGATGTGCCGAAACCTTAATTCATTTTTAACGTTTTTCTAATAACGTAAATCCAGTGAAAAAGCGATAAAGTCCATTAAAGGGCTTACGGCTTTAAATGCTTTCTCTACCTCTCCGATTAAATCAGAAGACTTGGCTATTTTTACAGTCGAATGATGCATGGCAAAAAAGCTTTTGCGCTTTAAATCTTCTATATGTTGGTGATCCGCCGAAAACCCCCGTGGTGGCCGGATCAGGCTATCGCCCTCCATCCCGTTAGTCAGTTCTTTAAACGCTTTCCGGTTTTTTAAACTCTTCCATGAATTGGCATTGTCGACGATTGAATCGCGCAGTTTGCTTAATGTGGGGCTATCGGGCATCCATATTCCCCCACCAAACACGACCTCATCAGGCGAGAAGTGAACGTAAAAACCAGGCGCATGTGCATTGCGGCCTAGCTCATGTCGAAAATGACAAGCCACATGTTCTTTGTAAGGTGTCTTATCTTTAGCGAAGCGAGTATCGCGATAAATCCGAAAAAGGGACCCATTGTGAGACTTGGGCTTAACTATTATATGCGGGGATATTTTTTTAATTTTTGGTTGAATGGCCAGCATAAATTTGAGCATAGGGTCAACTATGTGTTCTTTATAACGCTCTTTGTTTTCATTAAACCACTCACGATTATTGTTTTTTTTGAGATCAGTCATAAACCGAAAAAAACTATGTGGTATTCCAGTAAATGGACGAAGCGTTCCAGTAACTTGACGAGGCATCTGAGGTCTACTGTTTTATTAGAGAAAATATAGTGTAATAACGTATTTGAGAGTAATCAATGAAAATTAACGTCAAATCGCTAATATTATGTTGGCGGGAGAGTGATAGCAGCGTCAATGGCGTTCAATGGTCGGTATGCGTATGAAAAAAAACTGTCATACTTATTTATCAACCAATTAGTATTTATCAACCAATTAGTAAAAGTAAAATAATGATAGTTTATAGAATAATTGCAGGATTTTTCGGATTTCTAGTGATTGCAGTACTGGGGCTACTCTATATGGAGTTTATCGCTTACGCCGGTTTTCCCGATGGCCACCTAACCGAATACACGCGGGCCATGAGAGTTCTTTATTGGGTAAGTGTCGTGCCCGGAGTAGCAATTGCATTCTATTTATTTAATTTGGCGTTAGGCGCAAAAAAATCCAGATATTTTTTTAAATTGATGATGGCATTACTGGCTATTCTTGTGTGTGTTGTTGTTTTTATCCTGATCCAGGGCTATCTCTACGAGCATATAAGTCATGGACAAATGGCATAGTGATAAGGTCTGAGCCCATTGATGATGAGGCGGGGCAATCCTATAGATTGATGCAAGAAAGAGGGGGCCGGTTGCCTTGGGGTGCGATAAAGAATCAGCTTAAAAAATATGGAGAAAATCGGAAATTAAATTAAAGAAAAGTCACTGTCACTTAACCTTGGTGTGAATATCTTAGTGGTCACAACCAGATATTGTGGATGATTAAGCTCAGATTTCTTTTATCAAAATAACGATAATGGCTCTCCTGCATTGACAGTAGGCTTCTCGCCTAGAATAGAATGCAATACAAAATATCCGTATCAGGAATATTTTACATCGACTCAGTTCACTATCTATTTAAATTTCCGTAAAGGGAATTTATGTTGTAAAATACACCTAATTTCCATGTTATTTACATATAGGGAATAATATGACTAAATCCATCATCACAAATAATGTCTCACATGTTCGTAATACCGCTGAACTAGACTCCATCCTGCGCAGTCAATAACGATCAGTGACACCAGTGATTTTGTCTCAGTAGGAAAGCGTTTTATCTCCGAAATCGAACGTGGGAAACAAACCGCGCTGTTTGACAAGGTGCTGGAATATCTTACTCAGCTTGGCTTGAGCCTCCATTTATCCGAGAAAAGCACTCAGTATCGCCCCTCCTTATGGCGCGTTAAATGACATAAAAGCGATTGGCGGTGAAACCAGAATCCATAATGTAAAGCGTCACCATTGGGAACAGCTTGCAAGCGAATGCGATGTAGCATTTAAGTTATTTAATACTACCATTACACAATTAGCAGAAACGATTCTTGATGCGTTTGAGCGGGCTAAAAATCGCTTCGAAGAAGAACACGGCAAGTATCCTGCCTTTCAGAAAGTCAAAGCAGTATTGGTCAAAAATCAACGGTTATTGAGAAGTGCCTTTGAGTAATGTTGGCGATCACGAATAGCGGTGAAAATTAATTGGGGTTTTGTATCTTGTCTCAGTTCGTTATAAGACTAGGTTATAGCGATGTAATACAGGCAAGCTGATACAGTAAAATACTTGCTGTAGAAGAATAAAAAACAGTTGTTGTGGTTATAGCCCACACGGCTTTAATTTTTTGGGAGCGGCCTTCCATCACCGAATTGCCAACGAATTTTATTTCCCGCGGTCACCCAATTATCATGGTCAAGCAGCCGAATAGTGGCGAGGGCAGGTAATACTAAACTTACTGCGACTAAAGCGATTATTGTTTTGCGCGGAGAGATAGACAATATAGCCTCTAGTCGATTTAGCATGTCCTATAAAAACCCAAAATGGGTGTCCTTGCGAATGAGCAGTATCGCCGAACGTCATCGTTTTCTGAAAATTCGCATAGTTAGCATCGGGATCTATACGTCTTGCTGGAAAGGTCACGCATAATCAACGTAAACCATTGAATAATCGCCTAATAACGCCTCTACTTCGGGTTCACCGAAATAAGTGCGGAGAATAAAGGGTATATTCTCCGCATAATATCCAGAGAAAATATTGATTTTGCGGTGAATATCACCCATAATATCCTTAATATATGCGGAGATTAGTAATGTATCTTTGGGAAAATCAAGAGTGGCCTCACTTTCAATGGGATGACACAAGTCTTGTTAGTTTGCTGGCAAAAGTGTCACGAGAGCAGGGGCGTGTGTTAGGTAAAATGGAAGGGCTTGGCTTTGAGTTGCGTAGTGAGGCTCATCTTCGAACCTTGTCTGAAGACGTAGTGAACTCCAGTGAAATCGAAGGAGAGAAACTCGCGCCTGATCAAGTTCGTTCTTCTATTGCGCGACGACTTGGCATGGAGATTAGCGGACTTGTGCCTGCCGATCGCGATGTTGAAGGAGTGGTTGAAATGATGCTTGATGCCACAGAAAACTACACGAAGCCCCTCACAGAAAAAAGATTATGTGCGTGGCATGCCTCCTTGTTTCCAACGGGGCGTAGCGGCATGAGTAAAATTCTTGTGGGTCGTTGGCGTGATGACAGTAAGGGTCCAATGCAAGTTGTGTCTGGCCCGGTTGGTCGAGAAACAATACATTATGAAGCCCCTCCTGCTGATCGTGTAGGGGAGGAAGTTAAAAATTTTTTAACTTGGTTGAAACAACCAGGGGATATGGAGCCGTTGTTTGTTGCCGGACTTGCCCATTTATGGTTTTTAACTATTCATCCCTTCGAGAACGGGAACGGCCGCATTGCGCGTGCAATCGCAGACATGGCACTCGCGCGTGCTGAAAAAACAGAGCAACGATTTTATAGTATGTCGGCACAAATCAGACGCGAACAAAAAAAATATTACCAGGTGCTAGAGCAAGTACAACAAAATACACTCGACGTGACACACTGGCAAGACTGGTTTTTAAGTTGTCTGTTACGCGCAATCGAAGGCGCTCAGAGCACATTGGGTACGGTGTTTAACAAGGCTCGTTTTTGGGAACGTTTTGCCAAAGAGCCTTTGAATAAGCGACAAATAAAAGTTCTCAACAGATTGCTCGATGGGTTTGAAGGCAAGCTAACCACCAGTAAATGGGCAAAAATTGCCAAGTGTTCTCAAGATACCGCTTATCGCGATATTCTTAATTTGATTGACTGTAAAGCATTAGCCAAAGATCAGGCAGGGGGGCGAAGTACGAGTTATTCATTGAGTCAGCCGTAGAAATATGAACAAGGTTTCCAGGCTTTTCTACTGCAAACGTTAAAAGTTCACTATTTGGATTTTCAATTTTACTCATAGGCAGCTAACCGTTTTTTCAATTCCTTTTTAGCCATTTCGCGTTCTCTAGTCTGGCCACCACGAATGGCATCCACCAAGGCAAGTAATTCATATAGCTTTGAATCGTTCTTCGTCGCTATTGGAACAGATTTATATAAAGGCGAAAATGACTCACCTCTTATAGAGCTTTCAGGGTCAGGCCATACCGGAGGGGCAGTGACAGCAACCAAACATCGCCGATGCTTAAGCCCAGATTCCTGTTCCCAAAAATAACGATAATGGCTAATATAGTTTGCAAAAATAGCAATTATGGCTATAATAATAGTCATTATGAGAAGTAAACGATCATCCTTATTCCCGAAACAACAACAGATATTGACGGAATTAGGTGAAAATATCAGTTTGGCGATTCGTCGCCGGAAACTAACCCTGGCTCAGGTTGCTGAGCGCGCAGACATGTGCCGCGAAACTCTTGCGTCTATTCGCAAGGGAGATCCTGGTGTGTCTATCGGAAATTATTTATTAGTGTTAGCCGTTGTAGGGCTAGAAAACGATTTATTGCTGGTGGCTCACGACGATGTCATGGGGCGTAAAATTCAAGATGCTGGGCTTTCTGTTCGCATACGTGCGCCCAAATCAAGAACCACAAGAGAGTCATGAGTCGCTATAAAAACATTAGCGTTTATGCAGACTGGTTAGAAGTGAAGGGTCCCTGTTTACTCGGCACACTGAGTGCTTCCCTGTTGCGCGGAAAAGAACTGTTCTCGTTTGAATATGACGCAGCGTGGATAAAAAATAATGCCTGTCAGAATCTTGATCCTGATTTACAGCTCTTTAGTGGCCCTCAATATTTGACAAAGGAAGACAAGAAAACGAACTTTGGACTCTTTCTTGATTCATCTCCTGATCGCTGGGGGCGAATGATTATGCGTCGCCGAGAAGCCTTGTTAGCAAAAGAAGAGGGTCGTGACGAAAAACGACTAACAGATACTGATTATCTGCTTGGTGTGTATGATGAGTACAGAATGGGAGGCTTGAGATTTAAAACAGAATCAAATGACAATTTTCTCGATGATAACCCA
>VAOX01041958.1_pt1 | contig 40100 bp, 34 predicted proteins | sample 3393891 | NCBI WGS metagenome assembly VAOX01 (sample SAMN08290429, study PRJNA428436) | hydrothermal vent metagenome | isolation source: Deep-sea hydrothermal vent chimney | place: Indian Ocean: Southwest Indian Ridge | depth 2822 m m
CGGCGCAGTGGGGTCAAAACCTGCTTTGATACGTAACGGCTTCCCTCGTTTTAATTTTTCCTTCAATTCGTCAAGAATCAAAATTTCATGTGACCCTTGCGCTATTAATTTTAGCGCTTCATCAATTTCAGACATTACAACCTCTGGTTTTTACTTCCATTATTTGAAATATACGGCCACTTTAATTTTGATCCGTCTTAGCGATACTATTTTACCCACTGACGCCGTAAAAAGGTAGCAGTTACCACCGCATTTACTGCTTTAGCAACAAAGCTTGTCAAAAATAGTTCTTGGAACGATAGACGCCATCACGAAAACGATCACCCGACTGTTGACCCTTCGCATATAAGAAGTTATTTTTGCTGTATGACGGTTTTAGCAAAGATAGCTCTGATAAAATTAGGATTTATGACCATACTAATTAATAAGCGCTGTTTTTGATCGCAACTTCAACATCAATCCGGCAACAGCAAGTTAGAATGAAAATTACTGATATCAACTACCTATACATTGCGTTTCGATCCACAACAGACATACGGTACTCAACGATCCAGATCAGCACCTAATACTGACTCTTTTTAATAATTTCACTATACCAGGCCTAAACTCATGCTACAGGACTACAAGCATCTAGTTTCGGGGAGAAAAACCCGTAAACCACACAAGTCATTTATTTTACGGACGTTAATAGCGGCCACATTACTGGCTCTGCTTACCTGGTTATTCACCTCTTCAAGAGAAAACTCGAAAACTCTGCAATTTAGTTTTTATGGTCCAGAAAAAATCCATTACGACTTCTCAAACTTTGCCACAAAAGACAGACTCTCGCTGCGACAAACCCTAACGAAGCGATTTAACGCCGAGACCATAACAGCCGTAAACCACTATGCAATCGTCATAGACAACAAGCCAAAGGACTTAGCCCTCAACCAGAATGAGATAAAGCCCGAGGAAAAGACTCGCGAAACCACTGGAATTGACGCTAATAGCCCTGATGTTAAGACCGTCAGTCAGCCTGATATTAAGACCGCCAGTCATCCCGACATTAACGTTACAAGCAACTCGGAGACAACATCATCTTCACCAGATAACAACAATAATGTCACGAAAATATATTACAACTGGCACTCAGTCATAATCGAGCCAGGACACACACTTAATCAAATGGGTGTTGAACTTAAATTATCCCAAAAAGATATGGGGCGGCTTCTTTTAGCTGCAAAAAAGCATAGGCGAAAACTCATTTTAAACCCAGGCAGGGAAATAAGATTTCAGCTTGAACATCCGTCACGAAAGCTAATCACGATTAGCTACTCTACTAAAACTAACAAACGATTTGTGCTCACGAGAACCCGGCGAGGATTTAGCGCGCATACTTACCCACTTAAACTCGACATCAAGTTCGCTCGTGTATCAGCAATTATCAATACAAGTTTATTTGATGCCACAAGTAAAACCACAATACCAGATTCTTTAATACTGCAACTGACTACCCTGTTTAACTGGGACATAGATTTTATTTCCGATTTAAATAAGGGGGATCGATTTACTATTTTATATGAGCGATACAAAGGTCAAGGCAATACCACCTATGGCGATATTGTTGCCGCCTCCATTACTTTAAAAGGCAAACCTCGATTTGCTTTTCGCTACACCAACCCAAATGGTCATACCGCTTGGTATAATCAGAACGCTGAGTTACTAAAGAGACGATTCTTGCGTACGCCGTTGCGCATGACACGCGATTATCATAAAAGTGATGCTGTTCGCTCAATAAAAACCAATAACGCCGCAATTCGATATAGCGCCCCTGAAGGCACTCCCGTCAAAACTACTGCTAACGGTACCATTATATTTGTGGGCAACAAGCGACGCCTCGGGAAAACAGTCATTATTCGTCACCGAAAAGGATATTCAACTCTTTATGCACACCTATCACGTTTTCGTAAACGTTTACGACCTGGCCGTAGAGTCTCTCAAGGGCAAGTGATTGCCTATGTGGGGAAAACGGGCACTGCCGACAATGCGCAACTTCACTATGAACTTCGCTTACGGGGTAAACATCTCAACCCACTTGCCAGCAAAAATTTTCGTCGTAAAAAAATCACAAAACGATGGCGAAAAGATTTTATGAAAAAAACGGTTCTCTTACAGAAAAAATTAAAAGGGCAATAAGTTAGGCCCAAAAAGATAGGATAGGACAAGGGAGCCTTCAGGTATCGCGATACATTTTGGGACATCCGAGTCGTCCACCAAAAGGCTTACGATCTTCGACGGTCTTTAAACCCCCGACCGTCCTGCGCAGGATAGAAGGCCTCTCACCCCTGAAGTTTTAGACAACACATTAAGCTAACTTATTCCTGATAACTATGCTGGCGCCATAAGGCACAACATCAATTTTATCGCTGATCTATTGGGACATACGTACGGCCAGTATTCCCTGTATAGACCTGAGTAGGCCTGAAGATTCGATTATCACCTAATTGCTCACGCCAATGGGCCAACCAACCAGCAGAGCGTGCGACTGCAAATAGACAGGTAAACTGATCTGCCGGAAAGCCCATGTCTGTATATAAAATACCTGAGTAGAAATCGACGTTAGCATACACCCCTTTTGAGGCCAGACGATCTTCACACACTTCCTCAACCCGTAATGCTAACTCAAACATTGGATTCAGATCGTTACCTCGTAATTTCATAAAATCATGAGTCAAGCCTTGCAATATTTTTGCTCTTGGATCTTTGGTCTTATATTCACGATGCCCCATCCCCCAAATAACTTCTTTATTTGCAAGGCGCTTATCAATATATTCTTCAACCCTGTCTATCGTGCCAATTTCTTTGAGCATTTCGACAACTTTCTGATTGGCACCACCATGCAACGGCCCTGACAAAGTACCAATGGCACCTGCGATTACATTATAAGGGCTCGCGAGAGTTGATCCTGTCACGAGTACTGAAAACGTAGAGGCATTAATCGTATGCTCAGCGTGCAAGATCAAACAAACATCAAGAATTTTTGCTAATAAAGGATCAGGCTCCTTGCCGTCGAGCATATACAAAAAATTCTCGGCATAACTCAAATCAATACGCGGCGGAATAGGGTCGTAACCGTTTCGAATGTGCTCCCACATTGCCACAATAGTCGCCATTCTAGCGATGATTTTGACTGTCATATTATGGATGTAATTAACATCATCACAAACTTCCGCATCAGTCAGACACTCATTACTAGGATAAAACATTCCCAAACTGGCCACAGCCGTCTGTAGCATATCCATTGGATGACCGGTCGCTGGCAGGTTTTTCATAAGTTCGCGAACGTGATATTTAACTTGCCGATTAGCTTTAATTTGCCTATCAAAGTCACTTAATGAGCTGGCGGAAGGTAGCTCCCCATCCAACAAAAGTAAGGTAGTTTCCTCAAAGCTACTGTGAGATGCCAACTGCTCCAGCGGATATCCACGATAGGTTAAAATACCTTTTTCACCATTAATATCAGAAATATTGGATTTGGTTGCCGGCACTCCAGCCAGACCAGGAAGATACTCACTCATAAAGAACTCCGTTCAAAACTTGTCTAATATTACAAAACATGGAAGTTATAACAAAAATATAGCAGAAGATATCTAATGATACCGGGTCTCACAGGATAATTGAACTTAAGAAATAGTGATTAAAGGGAAACTTTGTATTAACGCACGAAAAAACAACAACTCACTGGACAGGAAAGATTCACGACTATTACCATGAAGTCAGACACAATTGACTTCTAAAAAATTAGTCGGCTCTAACTCCACTGAATACGTGAGTGCCCATTGAATACGTGAATGCTTAAGACTATTGACTAGGTTGAGAATGAAGATCCGCAACCACAGGTTGATTTTGCATTAGGATTAGTAATAAGAAAACGTGCTCCCTGCAAGTCTTCAATATAATCGACTTTTGCACCGACTAAATATTGGTAACTCATAGGATCGACCAGTAAAGAAACACCTTCGTTAACGACTTCGGTATCCCCTTCGGCAAGTTCTTCGTCAAAATTAAACCCGTACTGGAAACCAGAGCAACCTCCACCACTGACAAATACTCGGAGCTTGAGCTTAGGGTTACCTTCTTCTTTAATTAAAGATTTCACCTTAAGTGCTGCATTGACAGTAAAATCTAATGGAGATTGTGCTTCACTCACTTGAACTTCCTCATGGCTGGCAGACAAAATATTCACACCTTTATTCCTGAATATTCTGTCTATATTAACATTTCATGATATGATACAAGAAATATCCGAGTATTTCAATCAACTATTACCAGATGCCTTTACGCCTTTTTGCTTTGTTGACTATTAACCTGATTATTAACAGGTTGTTTTGAATTTGGAATTAGCTTTGGCTTTTTATCACTAGCTTCATCTACATGCGTCAGACTGCCATTAACGGATGCTCCAATGGCCATCTCAATTAACATATAGTACACATCGCCGGTTACTTTGGCTTTTGATGCAAGTACAATACGATCCGTCACATGCACATCACCTTTAACACTACCATTTAAAATTACATGAGGAACGCGAACTTCACCCTCAATACGGCCGTTCTCACTTAACGTTAATACCGATAAAGAATCTTTCTCTGCAATAACATTACCTTTAATACAGCCATCTACATGCAAGCCGCCAGAAAAAATTACATCACCTTCAACAACCGTGTTGTGTCCTACTAATGTATCTATCTTTGCCAAACTGGGCTTCTTTTCACTAAACATACTAAGACCTCCTTGTGGGTTACCCCCGCTATATCGGCCATTGTACTTTTTTCTCCACTGTTCTTCGGCCTCCACGTGTTCTTCGGTCAGGGATCACCTGAACTCGAACACTGACCGGCGAAAATCCGTCTGGTAACTTAAGACTGCCTTCAAAACTCTTATAATATTTTAGGGAAAACTTCATATTCGGCGTACCTGATTGAGGCGAAATATCACGCAAGCTAAGCACTCTTCTACTGCCATCCAGCCTTTTTCCTGAAACGTATACCCTAACCACACCGCTAATATTTCTATGACGATTTTTCAAACCATGAATTTGAACTAATATTAGCCGGTAATGATAAAGCCTTTGCTTTGCACCTTGGTCAATTTTAAAACTATGGATTCGCAGTCCAGAATAACTTTTATTGGGTGAAACAATATTCCGATAAAACTGAATTTCTTCGCGAAAATTTTGATTTTTAACTCGCAAAGACGACAAAGTACTCTTTATTTTTTTATAGGCATGTCCATCAATACGATTCAAACTTTCCAGTCGAGCCACTTCAGTACGGAGCCTGCTAATTTGTCCTTTGAGGGCATCAATACGTTGATCAGCGCGTTTTTTCATTTCCTGATACCGTAACGCCTGACTTTTAGTCAGAAGCCCTGATGTATCACCTTCATCGTGCCCCTTGTCATAAGCAACTTCAAAAGTCATAGCAATACCTACTACTACAACGACCATGACAAAAGTCATCCAGAAAAAAACTTTCCAGGGATTATGTTCTTTAATTACCAGATTTGATTTACTTCGTCGCACAATAATATTCTCAGTTACAATTTCAGGGTTTGCTCAATATTGCCTGCGCCTGGCGACTTGAAAAGACATTAACTCTTGCCAAAAAACTTGTATTTATCTTTTGTAAACTATGGAGTCAAAGGTGCAATATCCAGGCCACTAGTTTCATCAAAAGCAAACATTAGGTTCATATTGTGAACCGCCTGACCTGCCGCGCCCTTAATCAAGTTATCAATCACAGACAGAATAACCACTGTATCACGGTCCTGAGGCTTATGTATTGCAATTCGGCACATATTTGAACCCTTGACTGAACGAGTTTCGGGGTGAGACCCAGGAGGCAAAACATCTACAAATGGCTCATCCTGATAACGTTCTTGATATAACGCATACAACTCATCAACATCAAGTTTTTGTCCATTTAATTCTGCATACAAAGTTGATTGAATACCGCGGATCATTGGAATCAGATGGGGAACAAAAGTCATTTCAACGGGTAAACCTGAAACAGCCACCAATGCCTGACGTATTTCGGGTAGATGACGATGACCCGCTACGCCATATGCTTTCAAGCTTTCACTCACTTCACACATCAAGAAATCGGTTTTGGCACCTCGCCCAGCACCGCTCACACCCGATTTTGCATCAGCAATCAGACGACTGCAGTCGATCAACTTTTTTTCTACTAAAGGCAGAAACCCTAAAATTGTTGCTGTCGGATAGCAACCAGGGTTAGCAATTACCTGCGCATTCCGAATGAGTTCTCGATTAATTTCAGGCAACCCATACACAGCGTCAGCCAATAGATGAGGGCAAGCATGCGGCATTGAGTACCACTGCTGCCATTCCGCAGCATCTTTTAAACGAAAATCCGCCGCTAAATCAATAACCTTCACTCCTGTATCAAGCAAAGCAGGTACCATCTCCATTGCCGTACCATTAGGAGTCGCAAAGAAAACCAGATCACATGCGGTCAAGATTGATAGGTCAGGAGGAGTAAACTTAAGATCCAGCAACCCTCTCAAACTTGGAAACATGTCAATCACCGCAGTTCCTGACTCTGAACGAGAAGTGATCGCGGTTAATTCAGCCTCTGGATGTAACGCAAGTAAACGTATTAATTCAACTCCCGTGTAACCAGTCCCTCCAACAATTCCTACCTTGATCATTTTTCTGTCTGCCTAATCAAAAAACTCAATGATAATGCGCTAGGATAGTTGGCAAGTGGTTAATAGTGAAGCGAATTTTTATTTTTCTGCGATGGATTATGAAAATGTTAACAAATGACGACAAAGTGCGAAGAAATAAGAAGCGGCTTAAGCCGCTTTAAGTGGATTATTTTTTTATAATTTTAAGTGCTCTTAATGACAGTTGCATGTCAGCTTGTTGTTATTATGGTACACAAGATACCTGAGTCACATTCCTGGGTCAAGCTTTGCTTGCCATATTTGATATAAAAATCAGTATATTAGAGTTTCGTTATACTATTATTTGATTAAATACACTGGGGTCACTCAAGCTTAAAGTATTTTGTTGCAAAATAACAACGCACTTGCTTTATCACTTTGACCCTAATTAGATATAAATTACACTTCAATATCGAAACCAACCCAACGACAAAGAATATTTTTAGCAGACTACGAAGCACCTGAACCACTTTTTTGGCATACTACCTTTATGCCTCAAAAAAATATCATCCACCGCTGGTTCTCAGGCCGCCTTGAAAATTTACGTTTACGCTTGTCTCACGCTGAAGCTCTGCCGCAATTGGTTTTTATTGGCATTCTTAGCGGACTGGTCACTAGCGCGATTATCATTGGTTTCCGAGCTCTGATCGAAGTGGCACAAGCCTCCTTTCTACCTGGCCATAGTACTGAATCCTACGAGCAACTTAGCTTGATATGGCGATTCTCTTTACCTGTAATGGCTGCTATTTCTATCGCGATAATATTCCGTCTTGCTGGCAAGAGCCAAGGCCTTCAAACTGGAATCGTGCATGTAATGGAACGTCTGGCCTATCATCAAGGCCACTTACCCTTCAAAAACCTTGTTTTACAATTTCTAGGGGCAAGCCTGGCTATTATTGGAGGTTTCTCTGTAGGCCGCGAAGGCCCAAGCGTCCACTTAGGAGCAGCAAGTTCCAGTCTACTTGGTCGTTATATGCAGCTACCCAATAATAGTATCCGTATCCTGATCGCCTGTGGTTCAGCAGCAGCAATCGGCGCTTCTTTTAATACGCCATTGGCAGGGGTTATCTTTGCAATGGAAGTAGTTATGATGGAATACACAATTGCTGGCTTCACGCCGGTAATTTTGGCATCTGTCACCGCCACAGCAATTACACGCGTTTTTTATGATGACAAAATAGCCTTCACCATTCCAACCATGAAACTTGGAGGGCTTGTTGAGCTGCCCTATATAATAGGATGCGGCTTGGTCATTGGTGGCCTCGCCGCTATATTTATTAAATCGCTAGAAGTAGTCAGTAGCTTTTCAGTGAAACGCTCACTGACTCTACGCTTGATATTTGCCGGTGTCTTTATGGGCGGATTAGCCATTTATACCCCAGAAATTATGGGAATCGGGTATGACACAGTGATTAAAGCATTAACCGGAAACCTTACGAGTCTCGGGATTACTGCTTTAATTATTTTGTTATTGATGAAATTATTCGCAACCACAATAGTGCTGGGACTTGGAATTCCAGCAGGCTTAATTGGGCCTACATTATTTTGCGGCGCTATCGCCGGCTTGCTGACGGGCATGCTTGCACAGATTATCTTTGCCCACCCCTCTAATATCGCTTACTACGCTCTGCTCGGCATGGGCGCAATGATGGGCGCCGTTTTGCAAGCACCTCTTGCTGCACTGACTGCCGTTGTTGAGCTGACTTTCAGCCGAGACGTTATTTTACCTGGTATGGTTATTATCGTATCAGCACTATTAAGCTCGCGTGTACTATTCAACAAAAGCTCAGTTTTTATTACCTTAATGCAAGCGCGTGGTCTCGATTATCGGAATGATCCGGTGTCACAATCACTACTCAGGATGGGTGTCGCAGGCGCCATGGACCGAGACCTGGCCTCACTTGATAGAAATGCAACCCTTGAACAGATTATAGTAACTCTCGATAACAGTCCTACCTGGATTGTGATCACGGAAAATGAGATACCCATTGCGCTAATGCCCAGTCACGACCTTGCCCGTCAATACCTTGAACTCAATGACACAGAAGAAACCACTCAAGCAGAACCACTGGACCTGATTGAAATACCCGCAAAACGCTTGCAGCTGGAAGGTATTTCTTTGCAATCTAATTTACAGCAAGCATTGGAATTACTTAGTCAATCTGGCGCTGAAGCGTTATATATCAAAGGCTCAGGCGAACATAGTCCAACGTACGGCATTCTAACCCGTGAACTTATTGATGCAAGCTATACCAAAGGAGGCTAGAAAAAGAAATAATTCTCTTTTTTGTTTGCCGTGATAAGCTTTACTTCAATTAAAAACTTATTTTAATATTATGAGCCTATGAAAAAAAAATCGAACAGCAAAAACAAGTTCTTTGCCCTCATACTGATTCTCGTCAGTATCACGGTTATCTGGCTGTGGTTATCACCTGGTGGCGCGCAATCTGGGCCGGAGATCACGCTAAATACGTTAACGGGCAATAAAATCACTCTTGGAAATAACGTTAGGCGACCTGTGCTTATCACGTTCTGGGCCACCAGCTGCACTACCTGCATCGCTGAAGTGCCTCACTTAAAGAAATTGTATTCAAAATTTAAAACGAAAGGTTTTCAACTGATCGGAGTTGCCATGTTATACGACCGCCCTGACCTGGTAATCAATATGGTTAAACGCCTTGGAATTAACTATCCGATCGTTTTTGATTTTAAGGGCAAGATATTTAAGGCATTTAAACTCAAACATAAACTAACACCGACGAGCATTTTAATTAGTCCAAACAATCGAATTGTCATGCTGAAAATAGGACCGATGAATATCCACGCTATAGAAAAAAGAATTCAAGAAATGTTACTTGGTGTTAGCAATAAATAATACAAGGGAATAACCATGTTGTGGATCAAAGCTTTTCATATTATTTTCATGGTGACCTGGTTCGCTGGTTTGTTCTACTTGCCACGATTATTTGTGTATCACGCAATGAGCGAAGATACTGCTAGCCATAATCGTTTTATAATAATGGAGCGAAAATTATTTATTATAATGACAATAGGCGCCGTACTCACCGCAAGCTTCGGGGTTTGGTTAATACTCATCAATTTCGCAACACTGCCCTATTGGATGCACGCAAAACTTACGCTACTGGCTTTGCTAATCGCATACCATAGTTATTGCTATAAGATTATGCAGCGCTTTAAAAGCAATACGAATGCAAGAGACCATGTTTTTTATCGATGGTTTAACGAAGCGCCAGTCCTTCTATTAATAGGTATTATTGTTCTGGCTGTCGTCAAACCATTTTAAACAACACTGCTATCAACTCAAATATCCTAACACCAAAAAATTATTGTAACTATTAGTCGGGATATAAACTTGCGAGTGGCGACGATCCTTTTTCACTTTGAACCTGACACCGCTTCAAGGCACTTACAAATGCAAGCCAGAAGTCATCCCCACCCCATTCCGGAACAACTGCCTCATTAGAAGACTCCGACCCTTGTTCACTGGCATACAATACCTCATTCAGATAATCAATTTCCTGACTAAAAGACTGATCCTCTAAACGTTCCCCTATTTGAGTTAAAGAAGTTGGAAAGTTTTTAGGCCAATGCAATCTGGACCAATCCAATAAAGCCTTACGACAACTTTCAGGTTGCCTACGCTCACAACTTTGACGCACCATTTTTTGTAAAGTTTGCTCACTATTTAAAATTGCAGTAAGTGATGGACCTTTTCTCCCTGATCTTTTTTCACCATTTTGCGAATTATCATTATTATCGTTACTCATCGAGTGCCACCACAACAACATCGTAAAAATCCAGGCAACTAACAAAAAGGCTGATAACCAAATCCAAAAAATCGAATACCCCTTAATAACCACTATTGCTTTATCCTGCGACGGGCTACTCGAAGTTGATGGCTTTAACGGAGTGACAGGTTTTTTGGGTTGAGGAGTGGCTTGCCTCGTACTGGATTGTCCTGGTTTGGCGATAACCTGTAGTATGCGGGCTGGTAAAATAGAGACTTCTGCTTTACCTGTTTTTACATTCCACCAATGCAATTTAATTTCAGGAATAGTAAAGCTTCCTGGGCGCGTGGGCAGAAATAATATTCTGATTTTTCGTGTACTACGAATATGGTTTACATCTCTACGATCTGAAGTGACTGCCTTCTCTTTATAAGCCTTAATTCCTGGTGGTAAAACTGAATTAACCTCCGGCAGCTGAGCTGACATTAAGCCAAGAGCCTCAATGGTAATGGTGCGAGTGATAGATCCACCCATCACCACTTGTTGTGGATTTCCATTCCAGATATCGCTCAAGCTGACTTTCACTGCCGGCAACCATTGCGGTGCCTTAAATGCCTTAGGGCGAGGCTTGACCACCACCGTTTTACTTTTTGTACTAATCGATCTAATTCGACGATAGTAACGCCTGCCTGAACCATAATAGCGACGATAACGGGAGTAACTCCTGAGAAGCTTGGTCTTTAACGCAGGGATAGTAAAGCTCCCGCTATGTTGCGGGAATAATTTATAACGATACTCATATACATTATAAATTTTGCCATTCACCTTTCGGGTAAAACTCTTGCCTGTATCAAACCGCTTGATTAAAGCATCTTTTGCTGGAATATTGAATTTATCAACATTCACATCTGCTCGATTCATGCGCAGTGGTTGTACTGAATAAATCCGTAACAACATATTTGTTTCTTGTTGTACATACGGATTTTCAGGCGTCACAATAATTTCTGAGAAGTATTCTCCACCACTAATGGGGGTACGACTTACCACTCGTTGCTTAACTTTTATAACAACACTTGCACTTTTTTCATTACCGAATTGAACTGGTCGTATTGTAAACGTTCCTGTACGCAACGGTTTAAGCACCAGAGTATAAACAACAGACGAAGTCACTCTACCGCTCAATATCGAATAACTTGCCTTTTGATACTGTTCTATAATATTGAAATCACGGGAAATAGCGCTAAAGTTTGCGCCAATACTTCCCGGCTTATTAGCCTCGTATGTCAAGGTGACAGTTTCGTCCATGCCAATAGTATTGCGATCAACTTTAACACTCACTGCCAGGGCCGATAATTGGAAGCAGAACAAAGCTACCAATAACAAACTTCTGTATATTTTTTCCCTAACCATAACTACAACCTAAAATTAGTAATACCAATCGATTATGACAATCAAGCTCTACCAAGGATTGCCCTGGTTTGTGCGTCTATTTTTAAACCGGAAATCATAATACTGACGTCTGAATTTTTGTTTCCATAAGTCACCAGGATCTTCAGGTACTTGCCGTAACCATTGCTGATACGCTTGCCTGGCTTCAGACATTTTCTTTCCATTACCACTACTCTTACCTTTACGCCCATTTTTGCTTTTTCTATTTTGAGCACTTGTCTTCGCCTTATTCTTTCCTTCAGTGCTTTTATTATCCGAACTACTCGATTGCTTGCCTTGTTGACCTTGCTTGCCTTGTTTTCCTTGCTGACCTTGTTTGCCTTGCTGGCCTTGTTTTCCTTGCTGGCCTTGTTTGCCTTGTTTGCCTTGCTGGCCTTGCTGGCCTTGCTGGCCTTGTTTGCCTTGTTTGCCTTGTTTGCCTTGCTGGCCTTGCTGGCCTTGTTTGCCTTGTTTGCCTTGCTTACGTTTATTCTCAAGGCACTTGACCATTTCTAAACGGTTATATTGCGCGTTCTTATTGTCCGGCTGGAGTTGCAATACACGCTCATATGCATCAAGTGCATTCTTGCATTTTTTTAACAACGCAAAAGCGTTGCCACGATTATAATTTGCACCGACCGTATCTTGCTTCCCCCATATTTCTATCGCCTTCTTATACTGTCCTGAACGATATAAAGCGATCGCTTTCCAGTTTTCATTCTTAAATAGTTCCGCAGCCTTCTTAAATTTACCTTTTTTAAGCGTTTTGTACGCTTTTTGATCCGTATTCAAAAATGAAGTCCAGGACGATGCCATTACAGGGTCCTGAATCGGCATAACTAGCACGATAATCACTAATACCCATCCCTGTCTAAATGCAAAAAGGGCCAAAGGCAATAAGAATATTAGCAATAGCGGACCTTCATCAAGCCATATCTGCGCTTTACTTTTTTGCTCTGAGATATTTTTATCTAAAGGGTTTATTACAGGAAGTAGTATATCAAGGTCAGTATTATCAACTGTCAGTATTGCAAATTTTCCCGCCCCCGCAATCGCCAATGCCTGTAGTGGTTTCACGTGTAATTTGGGGCGCACGATCACACCATTATGACTATAAAATTTCCCGTACTTATCTCTAATCACCCCTCCTTCGGGAGTGCCTACAGCAAGCACAAAAAGTTTAAATCCTGCTCGACTAATTTGATTTGCTTGTAAAATCGCGGAAGACTCACCTACTCCGTCAGTCACTAATAGAACATCCCCTGTCGTGATTTTGGTGTTCTTTAATAGCTCCAACGCCTTGGATAAACCTGCCGCTACATTACTGCCCTGCGCTGGCATGGTTTTAGGCGACATGCTTCTTAGCTGCTGCCTAATAGTCTCTGTATCTTGGGTTAATGGGGTTACTGCAAAGGCCGCTCCTGCAAAAACGACTAACCCCGTTTGTCCTTCTTTACGACGATTTAATAAATCACTTAGCTTGAATCTCGCTCTGACCAATCGTGAAGGCTGAAGATCAATCGCATTCATTGAACGAGACAAATCAAGAACGATAATTAGAGGGCGAGTATTATTAAACACATTAGTAGGCACCTGCTTCCATGCAGGACCTGCCAATGCCAATACAGTAATAATACTTGCCACAGAGAATAACCATACAGGCAACCTGGAGGATTGACTCGTAGCACTAATCATCATAAAAGGAAGTAGTGCTTTGTCACAAATAGACTCCCAACTACCGCCTTGCGTACTTCGATGTAGCATACGCCACACAATCCAGGCTAACGGTATAATGACAAGCAACATCCACGGACGTAGAAAATGAAAATCACTCATCTCTTAGCCTCCGCCATTCTGGCTGGCTAAAAAATGCTACAAGCACCATTAATACTGCAACGACTAAAAACCAGTAATACATTTCCGTCACTGGACGATATCGTCGCGGGTCTTGCTTAACTCTCTCAAGATTATCTATTTCTCGATAGATTTTTTTCATTGCCGCTAAATCTTGTGCTCGAAAATATTTACCACCAGTCTGGTAAGCGATATCATTTAGCGAAGACTCATCCAAACTACGAGAGGATGGAGAGCCTATTCCAATCGTATAAATTTTTAGTTTCATTACTTTGGCAATTTCGGTCGCTTTACGCGGTGAGACTTGCCCACCGGTATTTTGCCCATCCGTTAGTAAAATAAGAACCTTATTCTTGTTTTTACTACGCGAAAGATGTTTAACTGCTAAAACAATAGTGTCGCCAATGGCGGTACTACCCCCGGCCATACCAGAGAAAGCTTCATCCAAAAGGATTGCCACTGTTTTGGTATCAAAAGTCAGGGGGACATGCACATAAGCCCTGCTCCCAAAAACAATTAGCCCAATTCTGTCACCCTTGCGTCGATGAATAAACTTGGAGACCACCCCTTTTGCAGCAGTAAGTCGTGTCACTCTACGATAGTTCATAAAAAAATCAGTCTGCCTCATGCTATGTGACAAATCGACACCTAACATTAAATCACGGCCGCTTGAAGGAACATCAGTAATATCTCCCAACCATTGCGGTCGAGCACTAGCAATCACCAATAATACCCAGATCGAAATCAGCAGCCAAATTAATTTTGATTTTAGGTGGTACGATGTCGCTTTATGACCACGCAATTCAAACCTTGACACTGAAGCTACACGCAATGCTCCTTGCTGGACTTTATCTTCGGCATTACTTATTAGCCGCATAAAATACGGCAATGGTAAAAAAAGAAACATCCAGGGCCATTCAAAACTAAACATACGTCAGGTTACCTGTAAACTTTCTATGCGTCTTTGACACAATGAATAGAGTAATTGTACATTAAAGTCTGCTTTTTTCTGGTAGGGGGCTGATTCCAATATTTGTCCTATTCCTGTCGTAAAAGGTTGATCTTCAAACCCATCATCCAATACTGCCAACCATTTTTTACCGCTAAGCCCTGCTACTAACTTAGTTTTATCAACGGTCATATATATTCGCTTAAGTAACACTGACACCTCACGTGCAAAACCGGATGCATCAAAATCATTTTGGTAGCGCTTATGCAATTTATTAAGTCTACGGGTAGCGAAATGCAACACCCTTTTTTTTCGATAACGAAAAAATAGCCAAAGAATAAATACAATCAGGCTTACGACTAGCAATAAGCTAAGCACGCTTAATGCTGTGGGGGGCCACCACAAAATATCGTCGGGCAACTGAATATCACGAATATCGAATGAGCCACTCATCACTAGCGCCTGCATACGCCTAAGCTTGATTGTAGGCTTTGCACAGGATCTTCTTCAGTGCCACTTTCAATCAAGGTTATTCCACGTAAATGCGCCAGCATTTGCAGTTGTTCAAAATGTTCAGTAAATTTCTTTTCATAGGCTTTACAATAATAAGGATTCGCCGTACTAAAATTGAAATTCCGTTGGCCATCATCAATTCGATATTGCCCATGCTGCGGGAGTTTTTTATCTAAAGGATCAAAGCAGGCCACCATAACGAGATCATTATGCTTACCCAAGTGAAACAGCTGTGCTTTAGACCCTTTATCTAGTCCATGAAAATCGCTAAATATAAATATTAAACTGCCAGGTCGAGTAACACGTCGTAAGCGTAACAACGCTTGATATAACGCGTCATTGTTCGACTCAGATCGATTTTCTTCATTCCATACCGTCTGCTCTGCCAACATACGCAAAAAACCTAGCACCCCTCTGCTACCCGACGCAGGCCGTAATTCATGATGCCCCTTATTTGAGAAAACCAGTCCGCCGAGTCGGTCACGATGTTTTAATGAACTCCAGGCAAGCAATGACGCAGCGCGACTTACCCATACAGACTTATAGGCATTGCGTGTAGCAAAAAACATTCCTGGTCGCAAATCAACACATAATTGAATAGGCCTTTCACGCTCTTCGCGAAACAACTTGGTATGCGGCTTGTTAGTTCTTGCGGTCACTTTCCAGTCCAGCATTCTGATATCATCACCATCCGCATAAGGGCGTACTTCGTCAAACTCCATTCCACGCCCTTTAAAGCTGGCTCGGTAGGCACCACTTTGTTTTGCGCTCGATTGTTTTACACGCAAACGGATGGACTCCCCTGCGTGCCGTAAATTAATCAGCTCGTTCAAGGATATTTTGATTGGTGATAGGGGTTCATCTATTAACATAATAAGAATCTCACGCATACGAATCGAAATAATTTTACAAACGTTGTTTAATGCGCCTTGAAGACTGCACTAACGCCCTGCATATTACATTACTCAAAAGCCAACATAGGCTTAATTTAAACACTAATTAAATTGACTCTTTGAGTAAACGAAGAACTAAAGAACCCAAAATAATAAAATAGTATATTCAAACTGCATACTAATAACAATTGAACGAACGAGTTGACTTCAGTACCTTTTAATTTATCTAAGGTACCGCAACCCTGGCCAATAACTCACTAATTACCTGGTCTGGAGTAACACCCTCCGCTTCAGCTTCATAAGTCGTTAACACTCGATGCCGCATAATATCATGTGCAATAACTTGTATATCTTCAGGAACAACGTAATCTCGATCATCTAACCAAGCGACTGCACGTGCACAACGGTCGAGAGATAAAGTTGCACGTGGACTAGCCCCATACTGTATCCAACGCTCCAAGTCATCACTATAAGGCTTGGGATTACGCGTCGCTAATACTAACTGTACGAGGTATTGCTCCAGATTTTCACCCATAAAAACTTTTAGTACACTCTGTCGCGCTGCAAATATTTCTGTCTGACTGACCTTTTGAATAACACTATCAGACACTGATTGAGTTCCTGACTGCTCTTTTCTCACCAGCTGCAATATTTTATGTTCTGCTTCGACTGTAGGATAGCCGACCTTAATATGCATCAGAAAGCGATCAAGCTGTGCTTCAGGTAAATTATAGGTACCTTCCTGTTCGATTGGATTTTGAGTTGCCATAACCATAAACAGCTCAGGTAAGGGATAAGTAGTTTTACCTACTGTAATTTGACGTTCACCCATTGCTTCCAGCAGCGCAGATTGAACTTTCGCAGGAGCCCGATTTATTTCATCAGCAAGCACCAGATTATGAAATAATGGCCCCTCCTGAAATTGAAATGTCCCATCCTGGGGCCGATAAATATCAGTTCCGGTTAAATCCGCAGGCAATAAATCTGGCGTGAATTGTATTCTATGAAAGTCGGCATCAATACCATCACTCATTGCCTTAATTGCACGTGTTTTTGCTAAGCCAGGAGCACCCTCGACGAGTAAATGCCCGTCACCCAGCAAAGCTACTACCATACGATGAATAAGATCTTCTTGGCCTATTACTTGCTTTTCGAGATAGTGACGCAATCCGGTGATTTTGCTTTGTAAATCTAACGTGGCTTGATCCGTTGACATACTAATTCCTACATTCATGTAATAAAGGGATAGGAAATGCTTGCCCCCAAACTGAAAGAGTTCAATGCGTTAGTAGATTTATCGAAACCCTTAGGGCATACACATTACGCGCAGATCGAGAATTCACCCGATACCTCCCCTAAACGCACTATCGACAACTGTAAAAACGCAATTTATACGGTTTTGGGTTAAGCTGCTTCCTCAATATCCTGCCTGAACATCGCACTAATATCAACTACTTGGACAAAATGTATTTTAATGTAAAATGGAGTAGCAGTACTGACACCCGATAGGTTAATAAGTTAGTGAGCGCCTTCTGATCGCATGCATTTCTCAGGAAAAAGTAATATGTTTGGACTATTTAAGAACAGTAGTACTACTCAGATATTCTCCACTACCCATACAGGTGATCGCAAGGAAAACCAGGATTCATTCATACATTTTAGCCTGGGCACTGCTCAATGCTATCTTGTTGCAGATGGAATGGGTGGACACTCAGGAGGCAGACTTGCGTCCCAGCGCTTTTGCGCTGCGATCGAGAACAATTTTGCTCGCTATGCCAGTCATTGTAAGATTGATCAAGTTGAGGCCATTAACACACTCATCGATGATGCACGTCAAGAAATGTGTGTATCAATTACCCGCGAAGACTCAGACTTATCACCCCATACCACGGCCGTTCTTGCCATTTATGACGGCAAACAACTACATGTCGCCCATATCGGAGACTCCAGAGCTTATTTAATTCAAGACCAGACACTCAAATGGATATCACGTGACCACTCAGTAGCTCAGCTAATGGTAGACCAGGGGGAAATTGATTCATCGGACGTATCACAAGATGAATCACAAAATATTCTATATCGCAGCGTTGAGTGCCAAAAACTTCACAAACCAAGTATTAGTAGTTTTGACATTAAAAGCAATGACAGCCTAATCCTTTGCACTGATGGCTTTTGGTGCTTTGTCGAAGAACCCGAATTCCTCTCTCTTGCCCAGACAAAAAAACCTAAGAAAGCTATTAAAGAACTCACTCATAAAGTTTACCAACGTGCTCAAGGTAAATCAGATAATATTACCGCACTGCTTGTACAGTTCCCTGTACTGCCGAACTGAGCAATACAACCCAGGACCACTGCTTTATTCAATTTTTTGTTGAAACTTTAAAGGCATATTCCGGTTCTGCCAGATAAAAGCTCGAACCTGACTCCAAAGTCACCTTTTCGCCCGGACTTAATTTTTGACCTTCTTGTAAAAAAGTACCGTTCGTAGAGTTTAGATCTTCGATCCAGATCGAATTGCTACTCGCTTGCCATTTAAGTCTAACATGCAATCTCCCTACAGAATCACTTGCCACATGCACATCGGCCTCATCTGCGCGACCAAGGATCGCCTCACCCTCTCCGCGCATTTCAAACTTTCTGTCACTCATACTATGAACTCCCACTAATATTGCAAAAAAATCATCTATCACAATTTTTTTCGCAACTCCCTGTGCCTCGTTATGATCAAGCAGCTTGTCGCAAGACTTCTCATCACGCTTAAAATATCGACTCATCTCTCGGCGAACGAATTGCGTCAAACCCACAGGCCTAGCTTGACGTTGACGATAGAACCAAATGCCTGAAAAAATAATAATTAATAGAGTACCAGCCACTATGTAGGCAAGCAGTGACCCACTGCCAGCACCGCCCTCTGAATAATAACCACAAGTCTCGACCGACAAGTCGTAACTAATATTATTGGCATTTAATGCTTGCAACAAATGACCCACATGAATCGCCCAACCAATCCCTGTAACTTTCTTTGGGCCCCCTTGATTAATTCCAAGAACTCTTCCACAATGATCTACCAACGGGCCACCACTATTTCCAAAGTGGATAAATGCACTATGCTCAATAGTCGTGACAGGAGTATTCGTTCCCAAATATCTCTTCTCTGGCTTCGATCGAATCACCCCTTTATCGGTCTTTACCTCCAACGACAACACTTTTGCAATACTATCTGTCGAGACCCCGGTAAACCCCAACGACCACACATCTTCATTAATCAATTGATTAATAACACTCGCATTCGCTAACGATAGAGGAACCCTTGTTGCGCGGAGCTTGTTTACTTTCAATATCACTAGATCATTTTTTCTAGATCGCCACACTACGTTGGCTGACCTCATTTTTATGCCATCTGGTCCTCCGTCATATACAACTATATTATTATACTGTGTCACTACATGATAGTTAGTGACAATATAGCCGGCCTTATTGATAAGAAAAGAAGAACCTGAATTAGAACGCACAAATGACATATTTTTTCTTTTACTCTTATAAATAGAGCAAAATGGCTTTTCCTTAGCAAGCTCTGCAACGTAAATATCGTACTTATCACCATACTTATTTTTTAGAAATTTTTGCTGATCAACTGGCATCAGGCTATAATCAACGGTCTCTTTACATACGCCAACCAACAAGACTCCTGACTTCACATTTACTAATATATTTTTATCAATTGAAAAACTATTTGATATTGGGGCAAACAACAAACATAAGAGCAGCCTGCATAAAAAGCGAATTTGAGTTCTTATTAATATTTTCATAAACAATGATATTATTCAGACGTTATTGTAAGTGTATAGGCAGTTCAAATTTCAAAGCTGACCTGGAAAGCTCTTCTTTAATGGATATCTAGTAGGCACGGGGATTTCGAAATTAACGATTTGATTTTTTATAATTTCACTACGCCATCCAGAGTATTATTCGAAAAGTGCCTTAAACTCTCGGTTACCGCGCTCAGGGTTACGCGTACTATTACCCCCCCGGGAATTTCTTTTAGACTGCTTGCCTTTGACTCGACGAATATCTCTCGGCGCATATTTATTTCCGCCCGCCAAGGCCTTATTATACCAACGCAAAGCAGTAGAATAATTGACTGCAGTCCCCTGCCCTGTTTCATACATAAACCCTAACTCCCTTTGTCCTGCAGAATTTCCCTGAGCCGCGGATTTCTGATACCAATAAAAAGCTTGCGAAAAATCTTTTCGTACGCCGAATCCATTCGCATACATATAAGCCAAATTATATTGAGCAATCATACTGCCAAGCTGTGCCGACTTTCGATACCAAATGACAGCTTTCTTTGAATCTTTCTTAATACCAAAACCTCTGTTATACATAAAGCCAAGATTCACCTGACCGTTAGCATTACCTTGACTCGCCGATTTTTTATACCAATAAACAGCCTGCTTATCATTTTTTTCTACACCACGCCCCAACGAATACAGATAGCCTAGATTTGATTGTGCAAGCGCATTACCTTTTAACGCAGATTTCAGATACCAATGAGCGGCCTGCTTTAAATCCAGATCTAAACCAAGACCCTTTTCATAGATATAACCTAAATTAAGTTGAGCCGTAGCATACCCTTGAGTTGCTGCCTTTTGTATCCATGCCAGCGCTTGAGTATAATTTTTAACAACCCCTACGCCTCTAAAATACATAAGACCTAATAGGGACTGATATTCCGCTTCTCCCTTCTCGGCACGCACTTTAAGCTCACGAATTAAACCGTGCTCTATAGCACGCTTTAACCACTTTTCAGATTTAAGTACATTTTTAGGCACACCTTTACCAAAGCGCCAGATCTCACTTATATAATATTCGCTTCGCGCATGGTCATTGTTAGCTAGTTTTCTAAATATTGATAAAGCCTTTGAATATTTTCTCCCACTATAATATTCAATCGCTTTTTCAAAACTCGAGTCCGCGGGAATTAACAAGGTTACTTTTTTGGGAATTAACAAAGCCACTTTTTTGGGCTTTTCAGAAGAACCATTAAGAACATACGCCACAACAATCGCCAGAAACATAATGGCAATCACTGGAATTAATACCAGTTTATAATTTCCAGCCACTTTTCTACTAGCCCACTTCGACTTAAAGGATTTTTTTGTTGCGGCAGTACCATCTATAAACGTTGATGCAGTCGTGATGGTAGAAATAGTGTTTTTCTGAGACATTATCGGATCACTAGAAACCATTCCTTCACTGCCCATCAATTTCTGAATAACTTCCTCAACACTCGCTGGGCGGTCCTTGGAAAGCGGCTGTAACAACCAGGTTAAACTTTCATATAGTGCATCACTATATTGACCAGTAGTAATTAATTCAGTGCTTACTAGTGGATCGGCTTCATCATTATGCATGGCATTAATACGTTCGGTGGACTCTACAGGCGTTTGCCCTGTAATACATTTATATAGAGTTGCACCTAAGGCATACAAATCGGTTGCAGCAGTCAAATTTGAACGCGTACTGTATTGCTCAAATGGTGCATATCCTGCGGTGAGTATTCCCGTCACCGATCGACTATGATCACCCAAAGCCTGGCGCGCCGCACCAAAATCCAAAAGGATAGGAGTCCCATTTTTTCGAAGATAAATATTGGCAGGCTTAATGTCACGATGCAAAAAACCTTCCGCATGAATAGCACGCAAACCGTCTAGCACAGGAAATAAAATTGATTTAAGCTGTTGTTCATCAAGCACACCTTGACGATCTAGATACTCACTTAAAGACTCACCGTCTTCATATTGCATTACCATATAGGCAGTGCCATTTGCCGGCAAAAAGTTTTCGACGCGAACAATATTAGGTTCAGCCTTAAATCGTGACAAGGTTCGAGCTTCGTCTAAAAATCGTTCCAGGCCCCAGTCGTAATCTTGAGTTTTATTGCTAGCGCGTGGCTTTACTGTTGACCCGTTTGCATCACGCAAAGCAAGATCTAGCGGCAAGTATTCCTTAATTGCAACATCGGATTGTAATAAATGATCGCGGGCTTTATAGGTAATTCCGAAACCGCCAGCCCCTAGTACTGACAATATTTCATATTGCCCTTCCTGCGTACCATTTAATTTTGTACCCGCGGGAAGTGCGCTTTCGCAAGTAATTGACATTATTGATCCAATAAATTATTAGTTAAATATTCCACTCACTTTCCCTTTTTGATACATCTGGTTTGATGATAATTCGCTAACCATGTTTTAGCTAAAAATGATCACCCGAAAACCTCATACTATACTAAAATTTATACTCCATTAGCACAAACCGTGCGAACATTATATTAGTTTATAGTGATATAGCGCTGCACTAACCACTATGGATTCGCCATAATAACATAAGCTTCTTTATTCTCCCTAGCCTAGGCTCCTTAAATCTTTCACGCGCGTAACTATAACGGTCGTATTATCTTGCCCCGCTACCTTGGCCTGCATTACACAGTCAGTCAGAGCCACAGCCGTATCTTGGGCATGTGCCTCCCTATTTATAATCTGTATTATTTCTTTGTTGCTCAAAGTATCCAGTCCATCCGACGCAAGAATAATGACATCACCCGACTGTAAGTCTAATGCTTTATCGGGTGTATCAATAGCTTTAATCTCACCGCCATCAAGATAACTTAACAAACAGTTACGATCGGGATGGTTAATCGCGTCGTACTGGCTTAAGTTCCCTTCAGCAACTCTCTGGTCTAATAACGCACCATAACTATGGTTTTCATTTAGTTTGTGTAACGTTAATCCACGCATTAAATATAAATGACTGTCACCCATACTGACCCAACGCAATTGCTGATTGACAATTAAACATAACACTAGAGTAGTCGCCATTCCTTTATTTTCGGGACACCCCTTGATTGAGTCATTAATTTTTGTATTAACGGCAAGACCGACAGTAAGCAGCATTGACTTAATGGCTTGCACGCTATGATCTTGATTAAGTATGGTCTGAATATACTTTGCGCTCGCGCTTCCTGCTATTTGACTCGCAACATTACCCGCTGCCTCACCGCCTACACCATCAGCAACTAACAACATGATATCATTTAAATCATCGAAGCCTTTATTGCTACCAAAAGGATCTGTAATGACAAAGCTATCTTCTTGATAGTCTCGCGCTCCTTGTATTGTAGACACTCCAATATCAAACATAAATTATTCGTCTGGCCATTGAAATTTTGGACCACAAAATGGAATAAACATTAACACTGTTTTCCCAAACTCAATTCGATCATACGCAGACAATATCTGAGGCTCAAGCACTGGCGCACCGTTAAGATACGTTAAATTATTTCCTCCACCATGTTGCAAGTAAAATTCGTCACCCTTTTTGTCATAGGTTAATTTAGCCTGCGACTCTCTGGCTATTTCAGGATCCGAATCAAACCCAAAATCGAGACAAACCTCTTGCTCAGCTTGCTGTAACCCCTCTCCCATATACTTCGAACGGCCCATTGAATTCATTCCATAAAAAATAGGCAGATGAGTTCCTTTCCCTGGTCCTTCAATGATGACCAACCACGCCGTAAGTGGACGAACCCCTTTTTTTGTCTTGAGTATCCTGGTTTTTTGCACACTGCTCTCTGTTCTCTTAATAACCCTGGTCACTTCCGCTGAGGAATCTTGCACTTGCGTATCATTACTATTCAGTTTGCGGGTAAGCTCACTATTTGACGCCTTAATGACCCTGGTGATATCATCTAACGGGGCTTGCTCTTTTCTTTCATTAGCATCTAACTTTCGAGTCACTTGATCATTCGCATTACCCTCGCTGAAATCAAAGACCGCACTACTACAATGCGGACAAAGCGTGTGTTTATCGGCATCATATATGTGCAAACCTTTTTTGCAGCGACACATGTTCGCCATACTTTACTCCCCCTACTCTTAATTATTTGAACAAACCAGTCTATTTATGGAGACTTGATAACTATTAATTGAAATAAAAAAGCTACATTAGTCTCATACTATAATAGAAGAAACAGCCCAAAAATATCAATTTATTTGGGAAACGACTAATTCAAGGCTGGAATATTATGACTTAAAAATATCAAACTCAAGCGAAGGAGTGCCGCGAACACCGTGACTATTGACAATCTAATAGACACACTGATTAGCTCAAGAACTATAAGATTGTAGTCACGACGCTGATAAATCGAACTTAAAATGAGTGAAAGTAGTGAATCCAGGATAGGACGAAGGGTATTTGAACTGTAGCCATAAGAAAGTAGCTGCTCATATCAAAAAATGCCAGGGCACGCTAAGGCGCCGCTGACATCGAATAGCTAATTAAAATTACAGACTTTAATCAACTGCTACTACTTAGAACTTATGTGTGAAACGAATATAAATATCAGAATCAACACGCTTATCTGCAGCTGCACTTAGGCGCTTAATTTCTGTACGCCTTCGAACACGTGCTTCAAGTTTTTGCTTTTTATTAATCTGCCACTTGTAACGCAGTTCTAACAAATTATTGTTTTCGCGGAAATCAGGGGCTAAAAGATAACCCGCACCTACTCTACCGACCACTAAACCTAAACTATGACGTGGAAAGATATCGACAAAGTTAAAAGTAAGCTGTGTTGCAAATCCATCACTGTCACCACCTCCAGACAAAGACTTCGCTGCAAGTGTTGGCGTTTCTGGCGCATAGCCAGCTTCAAGTCCTAACACGAATTTGGTGCCCTTATTACCTACTGGCCACGCTAGCGCCATTCGACCTACAAATACAACATAGTCTTTGATGCTTCCATTAGCAGTACCCTCTTTACGTAACGAACTGGGTAAATAGGTTATGTCCAATGCTCGTTGAATAATTGAACCGGTCTTATTCTTATTACCATAGCTCACGAAATAACTAACACGGCTACTCGAGGATGAAAAATTCAAAGGACTGCGTCGAATATTAGTTGCTCCATCTTCAGAGTTATACTGCAAAATAACATCAGTGTGCCATCCGTTTGCCCACTTGCGAGTTGCAAATAAACCATCAGTCCAGTTAATGTCAGTGTTAGGGCTGTCATTTCTATCCAACGATTTTTTAGCCACACCTTTAAGCTCGTAACTGGTTTGTTGACGACCCAAACGTAGTTTCCAGTCCGACACCTTGAAATTTAAATAGAATTGATCAACAGTTGATTGGCCTCGCTTTATTCCGTCACCTGAGGTAAATCTAAAAATTTGAAAATGATTGGCGCTTCTGTCATCAGTTGAATAACGACCTGACAATCTAACTTTAAATGATACATCATTATTAATACGCGCTTTTATTCCAAATCTGGCACGCAATCTCCATTCTTCGCTATCGCTTCGGGAGTTATTTCGGTCCTCTCTTTCAGAGGCAAAGTATCCTGTACGTAAATCGCCAAAAAAAGTAAAAGTATCATTAAGCTTGATGTCCGCAAAGGCTGCTTGAGCCAAAAGGACTAGCGCGGCGCCCATTACCGTTAAATTTAATCTTTTCATGTAAATCTCTGTTTTTTGAATTGTTAAACGAAATAAATACTTAAATACGAATGAGAATGATTATCACCCTCACTAGGCATAATGTCAAATATTAATAGACGCTAATGCAATAGTGTAGTATTCGTGTACCCAAAGAATAGCTCTGGAATAAATCGAATAATATAACGTCAATTATTGAATTTAATGAGGTTACATGTCATGCCCACTCTCGCCATTTTTCAGATTTTACTCAGTAGCTTGTGGGCCGGAGGCGCCATCATCACAGGTTACCTAGTAGTCCCTGTAATATTTAGCACCTTAAGACCAAAGACAGACCTCGCAGGCACTATTGCCGGGAATATATTTATTGAGCTGTCATGGGCCGGCCTGGCTATTGGCTTACTATTACTAATTAGTTTTTTGGGGCAACGAGGAATTAAAGCACTCACTAAGCAGCGCTCGCTATTAGTAATAGGCAGCATGCTATTTATTGCGATTAACCACTTTATAATCCATCCAAGAGTTGTTATTGCTAGAGTTCAGCGTGCGACTGGCGACACTGATGCTGCTACCACTTTCGCATGGCTACATGGAAGTGCGTCAATATTATTTTTAGGAGTGACCATACTTGGAGTATGGCTGCTCATTCACCTGCTACGCAACCCACTTACCGGGGTCGGACCTACGCAACCTACTGATTAAATTAGTAAATTTATCCAACATTATTTTAAATGCGAGCTAATTTAAGGCGCACGGCTCTGGGTACCTTATATTAAAGCCACCAAGATGACCTCTCACTACCAGGCCATATGCAATGAATATCTATCATGTTTTCTGTCACTTGCCCGCTATATAGGAAGGTGCCGTATCAACTCAGATTTTGATTTCGGTGAAAATTACAAGGATTTAGTGACCAGGCCTTTCTCGCTATTATGTCTAGACCACTTCGCATTCATTATGCAGGCGCCTGGTATCATATACATGATAGCAGTCTTTCGCAGCGCCCCTTATTTCCTGACTCGAAGCATCGTCATATTTTTTTTACATTAATTCAAAATATTAGCGATATTTATGGCATTGAGATACATGCCTGGTGTCTACTTGAGTGTGAATTTCATTTACTCGTCCGTACACCTGATCCTCGCTTAAGTGAAGCAATGCGTCACTTATTAAGTCAATACACAACGCAGTACAATCGTCTTAACAACAAAGAAGGTCCGTTATTTAAAGGTCGCTATAAAAGCATTCTAATCGAAAATGATAAGCACGTTGTACAGGCTAGCCGCCACATACACAGGCTTCCCCGAAAAATAGCCCAGGCAACCAACAAAAATATGTTTTGTCTTGCAAGTTGGCGCTGGTCAAGTTACTTGAGTTATATAGGGCGGGAAAAGGCAACTCCGTGGCTCCACACCCAACAAATACTGGATTATTTTGCTCAGGAAAATGGAAAGGCAATTTATCAGATCTACGTGGATACCGGAGAGGATATCGATACTGAAATGTTCTATTCAAAGAAACGCATTTCACCCGTAATGGGCAGTGGTAGCTTCAAGCGAAAATTATGTCTCACAAAAAATTTTGATACAATGGAAATTCCGGAAGCCAGGCAATTAATAAATCGCCCCACAATAGTAAAAATATTAAGACAAGTTTCACTCTATTTCGGCATTGAACAGTCCCGCTTGATCAAGAGCCTTCGCGGTCGTGACAAGCAAAATTTACCTCGCTCAATTGCGATTGCACTGTGCCGAAATATTGGTGGGTATAGCTTAAAAGAAATCGCTAAAGAATTTGGTGTAGCACATTATTCTTCCATCAGTATATCTATTCGAAGGCTGATGCAAGCACTCAATAATAACACCGAAAGTCTTCATGATTATGAATTACTAAAAAACAAACTGGCGTAACTAAAAACTAATTTAATCCAAAAATAAGACCCAAGAAAGTCATCGTACTTTCTTAATGCATTTATTATATCACGCCAAAGACCATGAACCACCCCCAAGAGACCGGCCCGCCGTTAAAACAGATCGACAACAGAGCACTCGAAACGTTGATGAAATTTATTTACGTGAAGACTGGTAAATACACCGTTACCTTTCTAGTGACTTATTCAAAATCACTAACACTAATTCGAACTACGCAGACCCAGGCCGCACTAAACTCCCTAAACCATTTTCTTCGAGAAGATCGCCTAACAAGTGCCTGATCTCATAGCTGTGTTCTTTTTCTAATGCTAGATTCAATGCCTGACGAGCTTGTGAAAGTGTCGTATTACGAATAGTCCATTTTACTCTGGGAATACTTGATGCGGCCATGCTTAAGCTATTCACTCCCATGGCCAATAACAGAATTGCTCCCATGGGGTCGCCCGCCATCTCTCCACAAATACAAACAGGCTTTACCTGTCGCCTGGCGGCTTCCACCACGTCCATCACTGCATCTAACACTGCGGGATGAAAATAGTCATACAACTTTGCTACCCTTGCATTATTGCGATCAACCGCAAGCATATATTGCGTCAGATCATTTGTCCCAATTGATAAAAAATCAACTCGCTTGGCAAACGCTTCTGCCTGGCGCACTGCCGATGGAACTTCTATCATGGCACCCGTTTGTGGAGGTTCAATTTGATGACCTTCTTTTTCAACTTCGTAAATCGCTTGTTCAAAAAGAGTCTGCGCTTCATCTAATTCTGACAAATTAGTTAACATTGGAAAAAGAATTTTTAGATTAGAATACCCCACTGAAGCCTTTAACATCGCTTTGATCTGTGTGATCAATATCTCTGGATGATCGAGGGTCATGCGCATCCCGCGCCACCCCAGCGCTGGATTATCTTCTGCTACCGGAAAATAAGGCAATGCTTTATCCCCTCCTACATCAAGCGTTCGAATAGTGACAGGGCGTGGATGGTAAGCTTTTAGGACTTGACGATACAAGGCTATCTGTTCGGCCTCAGTAGGAAATGATTCTCGCATCATAAAAGGAAATTCAGTTCGATATAAACCAACGCCATTACCGCCACTTTTTGATGAAATTTTTTCATCAGAAAGCAGCCCAGAATTTATTAATAAAGTCATAGAGACTCCATCTGGCGTCTCGGCAGGTTGACGTCGCAATCCTTCTAAATCTTTCTTAAGCTGCGACTCTTCACGAATTAAACGCCCATACTCCGCTAGCACCACGGGAGGTGGGTCTACATAAATTCGCCCTTGATAACCATCAGCTATAACCTCACACTGATCAAGCCACCCCATGGCAACATTACTCGCGCCCATTATCGCAGGAATACCCATAGCACGTGCCAAGATCGCGACATGGGATGAATGAGATCCTTTGGCGGATATTATTCCGGCAATTCGCTTGGCAGGCACCTCCGCTAACTGTGTTGCACCAATTTCTTCACCTACCAGAATTGTTCGCTTTGGATACTTGCACGGCGTCGAATCATCCGCATGCAGTTTGCGAAATATACGCAAGCCAATCTCACGTACATCATCTGCGCGCTCTCGCATATATTCATCTTGAATTCTGCTAAAGCGCATACTTTGTTCCTGAATCGTACAGCGCAAAGCGCCTTGCGCCCAGTTACCCTTTTTAATACGCTCTATCGTTTCATTCACTAATGAATCGCTACCAACCAATAACACGTAAGCATCAAATAGAGCATTGTCTTCTTCAGAAAGCACATCGACCAAACGCTGTTGCATTTGTTTAATCTCTTCCCGAACATTATTTACCGCTTTAAGAAAAACCTCTATTTCGTCTTCAACATTCTCTACTTTACGATCAGGAATAGAGTCAAAATCAGTGGATGAATAAACCACAACCGCGGTGCCAATAGCCACTCCAGGAGCGCCTGGCACACAGTCAAAATATTTTTCTTTTCCCGTATCTCGGGACAAGACAATATTGGCATGCTTCGTCAACTGTGCATGTAAGATTCCCGCCGCCAATTGCGAAGCCAGTGCTACTAAAAAACCGACGCTGTCTTCACTAAACTTTTGTTTATCATATTTTTGAACAACCAACGCACCCAGCACTCGTCGCTGATGCACTACTGGAACACCTAAATAGGCATTAAATTCTTCATCACCCGAGCCAGGCATATCGAGGTATCGCTGATCTTCACTGGCACAAGCCACATTCACAGTTTCAGCACTACGCACTACATAGCCCGTTAATCCTTCTTCTACTGCCAGGCGCATTTGTCCCACAGCATCCATATTAAGACCGTCGGTCTTCATTAGTACTAATTGAGTAGAGTTTTTTTCGGTAAGATAGACAGAAGCCGCATCAATAGCCATTGCCTTTTTAATATTATTAACAATAATATCGAGCACCTGATCAAGATCATGCGCAGCATTCACTTCTTGCACGATTCTACGGAGGATACTCAGCATTAATGTCACTCCTTGCCGCTTGCGTTTATTGAAAGTCACTAGCATCCTGCTAATGGCCACATTGTGATGGCGGGACTATTTGCAAATATACTGCTAGACGATATGCCTCAATTTGTCATCTTTTATATAAGGCTCAAGTTCGACCAATGCTTGCTTATAAACACTTCGCTTAAAAGACACCACTTCTTTTAAAGGGTACCAATAGTCAACCCAGCGCCATTGGTCAAATTCTGGCTGTACTGACTGATCGAGTTTCACCTGATCTTCCTGACTTGTTAAAAACAGCAAAAACCAGATTTGCTTCTGGCCAATACATAAAGGCATTGATTGATGTCGTAACAGGTTTTCGGGCAATTTATAACGCAACCAGTTACGTGTTCGTGCAATGATACTTACCTGCTTTTGCTTTAAACCAATTTCCTCATGTAACTCCCGGTACATTGCCTCTTCGAGCTCTTCATTTTCATCTACGCCACCTTGAGGAAATTGCCAGGAATTTTGGCCAATACGCCGCGCCCACAGGAGTTGCTGCTTATTATTACACAACATAATTCCTACATTTGAACGATAGCCATCTTGATCAATCACACCACACCTGCCGCCTGTCTATTTCTCTTTTATTCTTCCACAAATACCAGTATCCGGCAAACCTTGTTGTTGATTTAATTAAAATAAACATCAAATCACCAAATAAAGTGTCGTTACTCCACCAATACCGATTAAAATATGACAAATTAAGCCACTTTAATCCGCTATGGTCTGATATTATCGGGTAATTACATACAGATTATAAGTAAATCAACCTACCACAGGATAGACGCGCAAAAATGACCTTGGCAATTTTCGATCTAGACAACACCTTACTTGCTGGCGATAGTGATTACTTGTGGGGACAATACCTTATCGATAAGGGCATCGTCAACAAAATGGAATACGAGCAAGCAAATGACCTTTTTTATGAACAATATAAACAAGGGTCGTTAGATATCATGGAGTTTCTTGAATTTGCTCTGCGCCCACTCGCAAACCATGATATGCAACAACTCAATCAATGGCACATTGAATTCATGGCTACCAAAATCAACAGCATAATACTACCTCAGGCTGTCGAGCTAATTGAACAACACCGGAAACAAGGTCATGTCCTCATGATTATTACCGCTACTAATAAGTTTGTGACCCAGGGAATAGCTGAAAAACTCGGAATAAAGAATTTGCTCGCGACCGAACCTGAAATTGTAAATGGTCGTTACACTGGCGAAGTAACGGGCACTCCTTGTTTCCAGGAAGGAAAAATAGAAAGACTTCATGCCTGGTTACAAAAACAGTCAGAATCGCTGGAAGATAGCTGGTTCTATTCTGATTCGCACAATGACTTACCTCTCCTCAAATTGGTAGCGCATCCCGTTGCTGTTGATGCTGATGCTAAGTTGACCGACTATGCCACACAACAGCAGTGGCGACATATTAGTTTACGTTAGCACAGTGCGACTTGACTCGTTTTAGCGAATAGTGCCAATATTAATCACAAGCAATTTATCGATAAGTTAAACAGGATTTATTTAATGGCAAAACGGAATTACGCAAAAACTCTCGGTGATTTTTTTAATCTACGATTGAATTCAGAACTCAGTTCATGGTTTGATGACTGGTGGGAAGATTTTGAAGATTCTGAGCTAATTTCCGAATACCCACCGGGGCTTATTTATAAATCGACATCCTATTACCGGATTATGCACCCGGACACATTGCCCATTGCAAGTCTAGGCAACGGCGATCAGTTTTCCCTACGCTTTGATCAGCAAGGCTACCTGATTGAATGCGGTATATGGGAGCATGAAACTTCTCGCTGGGTTCCACTCGACAAATCATTGATTGAATCAATAATTTTCTATTATTTCAGTATTCTCACTTCTGAAAATTTGATGATAATGCGCGAGCAGCAAAAGCAAACTAGCGCCAAGGAAATCCCTTCCGTTAAACGCTGCGCATTAGATATCGCGCGTGAATTTGCATCAAATGCCGAACAGCTTTGCTTAAAAGAACCCAAGCTTGCAACCATCGTTCTGAGTCGACATCTACAAGAATCCACTCGTCGCAGTTCGGCATCATTTCGAAAAATTTTAACTGGCTTTACTGAAGACTTTCTCAAAAGTGCGCAAGGATTACTTTCACCCGATATTGATTCTAAATTCGCCCATAATTTTTCACAATGGCTAGTGGATGCAATCAGTGAAAATAAGTCAGAGAAAAAATTGCGCACACAGTTCATCAAGCTCGCCGATGAAATCGATTTTCCGAAAATCGTACAATCAGTCACTTTAACTCACTCAAATAGTCAAAGCCGTATCGAAGCTTTTCTGGAAGCGACAAATTACTTGATTGATGACGAACCCAATATTGGCTTACAGACTATTGCGGAAGAAATTGAGTACAAAACTGAACTATTGAAAGAAATAAAATTTTTCTGGAAAAAACTCGATCAAGATAATCCGAATCTCCCCGCCCTTAAAAAATTATCTGATCTAAAAGGCTCTGAACCCTTACGTCTCCTAGCGGACCATAATATTGCGACCCAAGCGGTCATAAACGAGTTCATTAATTTATTGAACGACCATAATACAGACCTTTCTGAGGAACTTGACGCAGGTATTCACGATTTAATTGGCAGTGAACAACAGAGCCTTAAATTTTTACTGACACAAGAACCAGAGCAAGTCGATTCGCACAAACTCAACGGAGCATTACGAGAACTTGCCCAACGCGTAGAAGCCTGTGACTGGTTGGCATCAGACTACATAAATCACTTCGAGCAAATCCATCCTTATCACTCGATTCTTTCTGAAGACACCCTAAACACCCCATTAATTGCCGCCATGTTAGATGAAAATCCACAGCAAAAAGTGAATGATTTTTGGCTGGAAAAAGCAGAACAGGCCGAACAAGACAACGATTTTAAATCCTGCTACCAGTACCTTTATCGAGCAGGCTGGGATTGCCAAAAACCTGGCAATGGCAATAAAATAATCGACCAACTGATTAATGTCGCTGAAAAAGGGGGGTACACATGTTGGCGCAACCTCGCCCGCTGGCACAAACAAGTAAGTTAAGCATCGCATTCATTTTGACATAAGTCTCTACCACTAACTTATCAGAGTACTCTGCATCAACTTGGCAGCAAACTATAGTCATATTGATCGCATTACGTTTACCTTAATATTTGTCCGATATAGCCAATATCACAGCCTCATAAAATCACCTTATTCCAACACGACTTAATAGTGTTACAGGTTAAATTTAGTCTATATTTAGAATACGCTCGTCACTATTAGAGTGTTCTCAAATATTCTATTAATATTTGCTTGGTGAATTTCAATCGAAACGTTAAAAGTCGAGGGTAACATCATGGCTGACATATTAAGTATTTTATCAAACCAGGATAATAACCAGATGGATCCGGATGGTCGACTAGTGTCTTTGCCCGTTTGGTCAGATGCAATTGCTACCGATCTTGCTAAAGACTACGGTCTTGAGCTAGGTACTCAACATTTAGAAGTCCTGCATCAGTTACGAAACTATTATTGCAAGCAAGATAATTGGTCTCATCCACGAGACACTTTAAAAATTATGGAGCACGCCTGTGCCAAGATAATTGGCACAGAAAACTCACGCAAAGAACTCTATCAATTATTTCCTCATGGACCGGTAAGAGAAGCATGTCTACTGGCGGGTTTACCCATACCTCGCAATAGTAGCGATCCTTCACTCGGCAGTGTTATGTAGAAACAATTGCTCATGAGAATACGCTCACTACTACTTAAGGGAAACTTTTTGCCATAGCCATCACTTAACAAATATCACGAATATATTTACCTGTCACTGAACTACGCGTAACTTAAGCCAAGCATTATTTTCAATTTTGTCATTGGGATGTTTAATGATAATCATGCCCGAATTAAACTTACTGGTAATTTCGACCATTAATCCAGATCGCCGCCCTATTGTGACTCGCTTAAGAACAGCCCTCTTATTCACTACAGTAAACAATACCCAATCTCTACGTAGCCTAAATACGGCACTTGCAGGCACCTGCAAAACCTCTTTTTTATGCCAAATTATGAAACTTGCATCCACTGTGTAACCATCACCCAGTCGATCCCAGTATTTTCCAGGGGTAACAATATCAGCCACAATCAATACTCGTTGCTCCTCTACGCCTAACGCAGAGATTTTGGTAAAGCCCACAGGTTCAATTCTCCTCACTACTCCATCAAGCAGTAATTTACCACCCCAACGATTAAATTTTATCCGGGTACCCTGCTTTAATCTTACGGCGTCACTTGACAACACATCAATGACAACTTCCAGTGCAGAAGGATCGCCGATTTCTATTAAGGCCTGACCCGACCTCACAACGCCTTCACTTTTATTGCGTATTTTTAATATCTGCCCTCTCACTGGCGCACGTATTTTTACCGTTTGAGCGTTATTTACTATCTTACCTACAGCACTGTACTTAAGAGTAGTTTGTGCTGCCTGAAGCTCAAACCTGGAAACTTTCACTGCGAATTCGGCAGAACGCTGTGAGGCAGAAGTCCTTCGGAGTTGCGCTCTTGCAGCGTCGAGTTCGCCTAAAGAGATCAGCTTACTACTAAATAATTTTTGCTTACGACGAAAGGTTATTTTTGCAAGAATTGCATCCGCTGCTACCACTTTTTCTTTTGCCTGGGCCGCATCAAGAACTGCATTGGCGGCTGACACTCTTGCTTGCGCCTCTGCTTGAGCGCGAGGATCAAGCACAGTAGAACGCAATGGTTCAAGTTCTATTAGCACTTGTCCTTTTTTAACTCTATCGCCAACACGAAACCCTGACCTTCGCATAAACCCGGATACTGGCGCTGAGATAATAAAGCGGTCTATTACGCGTGTTTTACCTTGTTCGCTAATACTCACTGTCATAGGCCCACGCAATACGCTAACCACATCGACTACCAATGCTCGTGGCCATAGACCATATAAGATCGCTGCAACCACTCCTCCCGATAGTACTAGCAGTCCTTTGTGTCGTTTTATCATTTCAAACATTCGCTACTCTCTTGTTTTTAACACTGCGACCAAATCCAGGCTATCTAGCTTATGCCTCACAATCAAGCCTGATATTAACGCTGATCCTATCACCAACATAGCCGCTGCATTATAATTGGCGGCTTCTATATAAAGAGGAATACGGTATAGCTCATTTTTCAACCCGGCCGCAAATAATGCACTTAACCAATACCCCACAACGAAACCGACAGGAATGGCAATGACGACCAACAATGCTAACTCTCCTAACAAAATATAAGAGATCTCACTACGGGTAAATCCTAAGACGCGCATACTCGCCAATTCCCTGCTACGTTCTGATAATGAAATTCTGGCGCTATTGTATACTACGCCAAAAGTAATAATGGTTGCGAATGACAGCATAAACCCGGAGAAAACAAGTATCATTTCACCTAATGTCGAGAGAAAATTCCGCATCAATTGCCGCCTTTCTGAAACACTCACTACCTTGGGTATTCGCATTAGTTGATCTATTATGACTTTTTGATCATTAGCCTGAATCAGTAAGTAACTGCCGCTCATTAATCCGGAGTCGCCTGACATACTATTTATGGCTCGTAACGACATATATCCATTCATACCAAGATATTCTTTCACCGTCCCCACAACATTGACTGTTCTCTTATTTTTACGCCCTTGCAGAAATTCTACTGCAATGCTTTCTCCTGCTTGAATCCCGAGAGTCATCGCAAGATACTCTGTCAGTATTATTCCGGATTGCGGGATAGGATATTGTCGACGCTTGGTGTCAATCAATAGCTTCAATTGACTGCCTATCCTAACCCCCTTAATAACACTGCGAACTTCCTTACGTCCATTACGGAACTTCACTGCGACGTTACGGAAAGGTTCTACATATTGCACTCCCTCTATTTTACGAATTGAGCTCATTCCTTTTTGTGATACGTCGCTCTGATACGTCACTAATAAATCTTCTTGCTGAGACCAAAGATACTGTAGCCGTAACATTTGATTTAGCGCTGAGGGAAAGTAGTTAGCAACGACCATAATGGCACAAGACATTGATATACCAATTATAGTCAATATTGACTTAAACGGACGACTACCTAAATTACGTAGAATAATTTTCGTCAGACGGGAAATGAAAAAACGGAGTATGGGCAGCTCAACTAATGATTTGTGGTAGGCTGAAGGTGGCGCTGAACGCATTGCTTCGACGGGAGTCATTTTTACGGCCTTCGACACTGACAACCAGCTGCCAATAAATGCGGCTGAAAAATTGAGCGCTATAGCAGTGATATATATATTTTTTGAAGGTTCATATATCAGCTGGGGGAATCGGTAATATTCAGCATACAATTGACTTAAACCATAACCCAACCAAGTGCCTATTACCAACCCTAGCAGCACTCCCAATAAAACAATCACTCCGACCAACTTAAAATAATGTAAGCCAATATGAAAATCGGTATAGCCAAAAGCTTTTAAAATCCCAATCTGTTCGCGCTGTGTACTCACAATTCTGCCAATGACTATGTTAAGCAAAAATATGGCAACTCCAAGAAAAATTATAGGATAGACAAATGCCATTTGGGCTAGTTGATTAAACTCTTCTGTCAGGTAGCGATTCGATATCTGATCTTTTCGCTCTATTGCGCCGAGCCCCCCATATCTCGCCAGTTCACGATCTATTCTTTTAACAATATCTTTTCTATCAGCCCCGGGAGCGACAGAAAAAGACGCAGCATTGACTGCGCTTTGCATATTATAAGCATTCGCGAGTATTCTTTGTGACATCCATATAATTGCAAAACGCTTGTAATCTGGAATAAATTGTCCTGGTGAAATCTGATAAATAAATTCTGGTGATAAAGCCACCCCAACGACTGTAACCGACCTAAATGATCCATTAATTAACACCGACAGTTTGTCACCTAAACGTAATTGATGTGCAGAGACAAATGCATCACTGACAACCACTTCGTTGCTATGGTTGAAGGATGGTAGTCGCCCCTTGCTTAAATAGAGTTGATTGAGTACGGATCGACCGTTATCAGGAATCGAATAAAGATGGACTGTAATAGAATCACTAAAACCCAGAAGAGAGGCTCGAGTTAACTTCGAAATATGACTCTCTACGAAATTGATTCCCGAAATATTCTCAAGACGCCTTACGATGGAGATAGGCGCTCTTTTAAATTCTACAAAAATATTGGCAAAATGGTTTTCACGATAAAAGTGTTGCTGGCTTTTCTGAAGTGAGTTAGATGCCGCGGTAGATAATATATAAGTAGCGACCCCAGCAGCAACCACTAGCGCGATAGCCAGTAACTGCCCTTTAATATTCCATAAGTCTCTAAAAATCTTTCGATCAAGCGGGACGAGAAACTTGAGCGACTTAATCATTACCAGCTTATTTCAGAGGGCGGTTTTTTATGAGTATTTTCATGAATGTTAGAAATTTTTCCATCACTCAAATAAACGACCCGATCAGCCATTTCAGCGATAGTGGCATTATGAGTAATCACGACAACACTAGTCCCTAACTCTCGATTGATTTGTTCAAGCGCCTCCAACACGACCACACCTGTTTGGGAATCAAGGGCTCCAGTAGGTTCATCGCATAATAAGAGTGTAGGTTGTTTGGCAATCGCTCGAGCTATTGCAATACGTTGCTGCTCACCCCCGGAAAGCTGTGACGGAAAATGATCCCGGCGATTCGATAGCCCTACAATGCTCAAAGCCTTTTCAGCAGGCATAGGATCTGGGCTAATATCGGTGACTATTTCAATATTCTCTAAAGCAGTCAAACTAGGAATTAGATTATAAAACTGGAAAACAAATCCTACATGCAGCCGACGGTACTCGGTCAATGCTTTCTCATTCACACGAGACAAATCAAGATCGCGAAACCATACTTCACCAGAGGTCACCGAGTCAAGCCCTCCTAAAATATTCAATAAGGTTGACTTGCCACTCCCTGAGGCCCCAAGCAACACTACAAACTCTGATTGAAATATTTGTAGGCTAACACCATTCAAAGCCCTGACTTCCACTTCCCCCATTTGATATATCTTAAATAGGTTGTGGGCAGAAATAAATCCAGAATCAGCGCCTGCTAAAATCATAACATTCTGATATTTCCGTAATATTGTTGATTCACTTTAAGACTAGCACACTACTAATTCAGTTTCATGTAGACAAACTAAATTAGCTAATTTATGTTTTACTATGGGGAAAATTAAGGGGAAAATTAATTCTGCGGAGTAATGCCCAATGGGGTAACCCCCATTGTTTATAACGTTAGTAGCTGACTTCTGCTTGATACACTTCTTCGGGAGTACTGATCCAATCGTATAGCTCTTTCCAATGAGCTTTATCAGGCTCAACAACACGCCCCTTAATTTCGTGGATTCCGAGACCATGCTCAGCAGCAGCAACATAATACTGGGAATCTCGCAAACTGACGACGAAAGGGAGCTTAATTGTTTCGAGGAACTTACAAAGCGACTTATAAGCGACTGACTTGGCTTTAACACGATTAGCAATAATTCCCACTTTAATCCCACGCTGCTTAACCTTACCCTGGAGCAACAATTCTTGAATGTAACGCGCCACTGCATGTACATCGATTGCTGATGGCATAACGGGTATTAAAATAGAGTTCACATTGCGCAAATACTCTTGCAGACGAGCACTGTCTACACCGGCAGGCGCATCCATAATAACCTGCTCTGTTTCTGGTGGAACGCGTAGATACCATGATCGAGTCATAGTCCCTGCCTTTTTTTCCCCTGCATGGACTGCGTAGACACTAGGCAAGTCTTTTGGGCGCTGCTTGGACCAACGCATACTAGAGCCTTGCGGGTCATAGTCCAGCAAAGCTGTCGTAATACCCTGGCACGCAAAGTAGCTAGCCAAATTGGTGGCGACTGTTGTCTTCCCGCAACCACCCTTTGTATTAAGAATTAAAATTCGATTCATGGCAATCCATTTGATCTATATTGGTATAATTATCGTAATAGCGTTTATTCTGATTATATGCACGCACCTCGGAAATTAACATATTGACCAGAGGACAAAAATACATTTAATTTCTGGTTATTTTTCATTCAAATATACACGGAAAACAAGGTATATACATTATATTGAGTAAATTCAGCAGTTTAAAATAGACTTATATTAATAATAGCAAACCAGGGAGGTTTATTTGACATAATTTTATTTTTATTTTTTTTCAAAAATTGCGTTGCATTCCATTTTCCCTAGTTGAAGTATGGATATATCCTTTATCAATCAAGCTATAGATCCATGGTTATAAGCTCTTTCCATGACTTCAATTGATTAAGAATTTGCAATTGACTCGACGTTAAATCGGCAATTTCTTGCTGTTCACTAATAGCCTTTTCAAATTCAGATAAAGTTAAGGCACCACTGCGATCTGCTCCGGAAAGACGCTCACGACGAAATGTTGTCCAACGTTGCTTATCACTGTCATCAAGTAACTCAGGATAATTGCGAGCACGATAGCGTAAAAGCAACTCCTGAATGCGCGGATCATCAAAATGCATTGACTCAGAAAGCTGATCAGGTGTCATATAGTGTAACTTATTCATACGTACACGATCATCGTTATTAAAAAATCCACCGCTATAGATTGCTAACTCTGGATCGGTGGCTAAATCATCCGCAGAGGCTTCATGTTGCTGATATAAAGTGGGCAACTTATGGATAAAGTCACTCGATGATCGCAACAGTGCAGCATGTTCCAGACACTTATCGAGATCAATATTGAAACGTTGCCGGGTCTCGTCATTGACCGTATTTAATGGCACCAGGACGGGACACTTATTGGCGGATATAAGCTGAACAGGAAGGCGTTTTTTTCCTTCTGGCAAGTCTTTACTTGCGGTAAACAATAAGTCCTGCATTTCTTTCTGATCAAGTGTCAAGAATTCACTCGGATCCTGCTGCAAGTCATACACTATCACTGCATTTTTATTTTCAGGATGAAC
>VAOX01002460.1_pt1 | contig 40018 bp, 40 predicted proteins | sample 3393891 | NCBI WGS metagenome assembly VAOX01 (sample SAMN08290429, study PRJNA428436) | hydrothermal vent metagenome | isolation source: Deep-sea hydrothermal vent chimney | place: Indian Ocean: Southwest Indian Ridge | depth 2822 m m
ATTCACCTTGCGGCAGTCGAGCGGCCATGGATGGCATCTTTTGCGTGATCTGAGCGCCAGCGAAGAAATACTTAATGAAACCTATGGTTTCTAAAGTGAGTATTAGTTTGGCTACTCCGATTTCCAAGCCGGGATGCTAAGTCGAAACTCATTTTATGAGTATCCTTTTCAAGTGTACTGTTAGTAAGACAGCGACAATTAATAATCAATACTATTTTTACAAAAACTAAAGTAGAGTAATTTGAAAATGAGTAATCTTATTTCAAAGAATAACCTACGGGTTATTTTAATACTAAAATTCCAAGCACAAAAAAAGGGTCAACAGACCCTTTCTAAGTAGTTCCCTATTAAGGGATAACCAATGTATTACTAACTTGAAGCAGCTACGGCTTTCATGCTTAAGCGTATTCGACCTTGTTTATCAATTTCAAGGACTTTCACTTTAACCATTTCACCTTCAGTCAATTTATCACTAACATTTTCAACACGCTCTTCACTAATTTGAGATACATGAACCAAGCCATCTTTACCCGGTAGAATTGTTACAAATGCACCAAAGTCCATTAATTTAACAACCTTACCTTCATAGATTGTACCTACCTCAACATCAGCGGTGAGTTGTTCAATTTGTTTACGCGCCTCATCACCAGCGGCACGATCTACTGATGCAATTTTTACAATGCCATCATCTGAAATATCAATGCTTGCACCGGTTGTTTCAGTAATTGAACGGATTGTTGCACCGCCTTTACCAATAACATCACGAATTTTATCAGGATTAATTTTAAGAGTCGTATATCGTGGAGCAAACTCTGATACTTCATCGCGCGGTTTATCCAGAACGGCATTCATTATGCCCAATATATGTAAACGCCCTTCTTTTGCTTGTTCTAAGGCTGCTTCCATAATATCTTTAGTGATACCATCAATTTTGATATCCATTTGCAATGCAGTGATGCCTTTTTCAGAACCAGCTACTTTAAAGTCCATATCCCCTAAATGATCTTCATCACCTAAAATATCAGACAATACTGCAAATTTGTCGCCTTCTTTAATAAGACCCATTGCAATACCCGCTACAGGAGCAACTAATGGCACACCCGCATCCATCATGGATAAGCTGGATCCACAAACAGATGCCATTGATGACGAGCCATTTGATTCTGTAATTTCTGATACAACGCGAAGCGAATAAGGATATTCTTCAAAATCTGGCATAACACCAGCAACACCACGTTTAGCCAATTTACCATGACCAATTTCACGACGTTTTGGTCGACCTACCATACCGGTTTCACCAACACAGTACGGTGGAAAATTATAATTTAACATGAACGGTTCACGATACGAACCTTCTAGTGCATCAATAATTTGAGAGTCACGCTCAGTACCCAATGTTGTAACAACAATCGCTTGAGTTTCACCACGAGTAAATAATGCAGAACCATGAGTACGAGGTAACACACCTACTTTAACTGTAATTGGACGCACAGTACGGGTATCTCGACCATCGATACGAGGCTCACCATTAATAATTTGGCTTCGTACAATTTTCTTTTCTAATGATTCGATAGATTCACTAACATCTTCACTACTATATTGCTCATCAGCCGTTAAATTCTCTTTAATTGCTGATCGAATTTCAGTTAGTTTTGTATAGCGTGGTAATTTTTCACTAATTTTATATGCAGTAGCTAAATCATCAGCAGCAATTTTTGAAACAGCTGCTGTTAAAGCAACATTTTCCACCTTAGGAGTAAATACCTTACGTTCAACGCCAACTTTTTCAACCAATGTATTGATACCAGTTATGATATCTTGAAACTTTCCATGGCCATACATCACAGCGCCTAACATAATATCTTCTGATAATTGTTTAGCTTCTGATTCAACCATCAACACGGCACCATTAGTACCAGCGACCACTAAATCCAAGTCAGAACCTTTTAATGTTTCTTTTGAAGGATTTAATACATATTGACCATCAATATAACCTACACGAGCAGCAGCGATAGGCGATTTAAAAGGCGCACCACTAATACTAAGCGCAGCAGATGCACCAATCATTGCAACGATATCAGCAGGAACTTCGATATCAAGTGATATCACCGTTGCTATTACTTGAATTTCGTTAGTATAACCTTCAGGAAATAAGGGGCGGATTGGACGATCAATTAATCGACAAACTAATGTTTCATTGTCTGATTGACCTTCTCGTTTTAAAAAACCACCCGGTATTCTACCAGCAGCATAAGTACGCTCTTGGTAATTCACTGTCATTGGAAAGAAGTCACGACCTTCGACTTCTTCGTCTTTAACAACCGCAGTGACCAATACAACTGTATCGCCTAAACTACACATTACAGCACCAGATGCTTGACGTGCAACTTCACCGGTTTCTAATTTTAAAGTACGATCACCGTACGGAATCTCAACTGTTACAGGAGTCATGTAATTACCTTAAAGTAAGTAAAATTATTTACGTAAACCAAGACGTGATATTAAATCACGATAACGTTCGACATTTTTATTCTTGAGATAATCAAGTAATTTACGACGTTGACTAACCATGCGTAATAATCCACGACGTGAATGATGATCGTGGATGTGTTCTTTAAAGTGACCTGATAAACCATCAATTTGTGCTGATAATAGTGCTACTTGCACTTCAGGTGAACCTGTATCGCTATCAGCTGTTTTATAATCACTGACGATTGTTGCCTTTTGTTCGGCGTTTAATGACATTTCTGACTCCTGTAACATTTATAATTACAATAACTTAGACCTAAATTAAGCCCGCTATTTTAACCGCCTGATGGTGCTCAGGACAAGTTAAATCCCTCTATTTAGCCATAAATAGTTTAAATTAGTCCAGCTTAAGTATTTAAGGCCGTTTTTCTTCACTTTTGCACTAATTATCGCTGCCATTAGCAATATTAGTCATTAATTAATCGTTTTGGTGCAACCCTACCATCATCCAAAATATGCCCAATACCGAGAAAATGCTGCTCATTTAATAAACGAACCAGACCATCGGTCGGAGCATTAGAGACCATCACTGCTTGGCCTTGTTTAATATAGTATGCCGAGTTTTCAGTTAAATTAACTGCCGGTATATGCTCTAAAGCGCGATCCATTGGTAATAATAACTGATCGAGTTGCTCCATTCCGTCATTAGCAAGTACTTCCAAAGAATCAAAATCATGCGCTTGTTGTAAATCAAATGGCCCAGTAGCAGTACGACGTAAACCGGATAAATGAGCACCACACCCGAGTTCTCGCCCAATATCCTCACTTAGTGTTCGGATATAAGTGCCTTTTGAGCAATGAACATCTAAATACAAGCTGTCACCTTCTATCTTACTCAGAACTAACGAATATATTGTAATTCGTCTAGCGGCACGCTCAACTTCAATACCTTGACGAGCAAGTTTATACAGCGGTTGACCTTTTTGCTTAATGGCGGAATGCATCGGTGGTATTTGATCAATCTCACCAATAAATTTATTTAAAACTTTTTCGATTAATTTTGAATTTAATACAGGAACTTCAGATTGCTCAAGAATGTCACCCTCTGAATCGGCGGTAGTAGTTGTAACACCTAAGGTACAAACAGCTTGATATTTTTTATCGGCATTTAGTAAGTAACCTGATATCTTAGTAGCTTCTCCCAAACAGATGGGCAATAAACCACTCGCTAACGGATCTAAACTACCGGTATGACCTGCTTTTTTAGCATTAAATAAACGTTTGATTTTTTGTAACGCTGAATTTGAAGACAGTCCTACAGATTTATCCAGTAACAAAATGCCGTTAATTAAGCGGCCATGATTATTTCTTCGTGCCATTATAAATTATTTTTCGTAAATCAATTATTAACTATTATTTATGATTATCATCATCAATGGCTTTGTCGATCAAATCAGATAATTCACGGGCTTTTACGATTGTATCGTCATAAAAAAAACGTAACTCAGGCACTTTACGCAGTGTTAATTCCTTGCCAATTGAGCGGCGAAGAAACCCCGATGCTTTCGTTAAGACTTCAATAATGACATCAGTAGGATGTTCAGGATCCAAGGAAGATACATATACCTTTGCAATGGACAAATCCTTAGAAACGACAACATCTTGCACCGTCACGAAATTTATACGTGGATCTTTGATTTCATTTTGTATTAACACCGCTATCTCTCTTTGAAGTTGTTGAGATAGACGGTGTGTACGTGTAAATTCTTTTGGCATATGCTAATTATCAGTAAAGTGAAAGACGTTATTATTCCAATAATATATTAAAGCGTTCGTGCTACTTCAGTACGTTCAAATACTTCAATTTGATCTCCGGCTTTAACATCATTATAATTTTTAACACCGATACCACATTCAACACCCTGCTTTACTTCATTCACATCATCTTTAAAACGGCGTAATGACTCTAGCTCACCTTCATATATAACAACACTTTCACGTAATACACGAATAGGACTGCTGCGTTTAACTGTACCTTCTGTAACCATGCAACCAGCAACAGCACCAATTTTAGGCGCCTTAAACACATCACGAACTTCAGCTAAACCAATAATTTCTTCACGAATCTCAGGCGATAATAGTCCGCCCATTGCCGCTTTTACATCATCAATTAAATCGTAGATAACGCTATAATATCGTAGTTCAACACCTTCTTCATCGATGACTCGTTTCGCCTTAGCATCAGCACGAACATTAAAGCCAACCATAATAGCACTTGATGCCATTGCTAAGTTAGCATCAGATTCAGTCAATCCACCAACACCACTAGCAACAATATTCACTTTAACTTCAGATGTTGATAGTTTAGTTAATGACTCGCATATAGCTTCAGTCGATCCATTAACGTCAGATTTAAGAACAATATTAAGTGTCTCAAGACTGCCTTCTTCCATTTTAGAAAACATATTTTCTAATTTAGAAGCTTGTTGACGTGCTAACTTTAGATCACGTTTTTTACTTTGACGCAAACTGGTAATTTCACGCGCTTTTCGTTCATTCGGTACAACTAAAGATTCATCACCGGCACTCGGTACACCGGATAAGCCTAACACTTCAACTGGAATTGAAGGTCCTACGGCATCAATAGGTTCACCTTGATCATTTAACAAGGCTCGAACTCGACCGAACTCTAAACCAGCAATTAAAATATCACCTATTTTTAAGCAACCTTTTTGAACCAATACTGTAGCAACAGGACCACGACCTTTATCTAAACGTGATTCAATAATAACACCGCGAGCACTACCTTCAGAATCAGCCTTTAACTCCATCATTTCAGATTGCAATGAAATGGCATCCAATAAACTTTCAACACCTTCACCTGTTTTAGCTGAGACATGAACAAACGGCGTATCGCCACCCCAGTCCTCTGGAATTACATCTTCAGCACCAAGTTCATTTTTAACCCGATCAGGATCAGATTCAGGTTTATCAATTTTATTTACCGCGATAATTAGTGGAACCTTCGCAGCCTTAGCATGTTGTATTGCTTCTTTAGTCTGAGGCATTACGCCATCATCAGCAGCCACAACCAATACCACGATGTCTGTAGCATCAGCTCCACGAGCACGCATTGCTGTAAAAGCTTCATGTCCAGGAGTATCAAGAAAGGTTATATTACCTTTGTTTGTTGCTACATGATAAGCACCAATATGCTGTGTGATACCACCCGCTTCACCATCAGTAACTTTAGCCTGTCGAATATAATCCAATAATGAGGTTTTACCATGATCAACATGCCCCATTATTGTAACAACGGGTGAACGCGAAACAGATTCACCCTCGGCTTCAACTAACTCACTCAATAATGCATCTTCAACTGCATCATCATTTACCAAATTAATTTGATGTCCCATTTCTTCAACAACAATAACTGCCGTTTCTTGATCCAATATTTGGTTAATTGTAACCATACTACCCAAGCCCATAAGTACTTTAATGACTTCGGCCGCTTTTACGGACATTTTTTGAGCAAGTTCACTAACAGTAATAGTTTCACCAAGATTGACTTGATGTACGATAGGAGCAGTCGGTTTAGTAAAACCATGTTCATCAGAAGCCGATGCCGTTACATGTCGAGACTTGGATTTTTTACGTCGTTTACCGGTTTTATCCGCACTAACATGCAACTCAGCACGACCGTAACGTGTGTTATGATCGGCCGCTTTGTTCTTGCTTTTACGTTTACGAGAATCCGTTGTCGATGTTTCTTTTTTCTCAGGAGTTTTAACCGCGGCTACTTTTGCAGTTTCTTTTGTTTCAGGTACTACAGCAGCTTTTTTAGCTTCTTCTTTTTCAGCTTCTGCTTCAGCTTTTTTAGCAAGTGCATCTTGATGTTTTTGATCTAATTCATCTTGTTTACGTTGCTTTTCAGCAGCACGTTGCTCAACTACTTTTTGAATTTCAAGTTGTTCTTTTTCTTTTTCTGCATCCAGCGCTTCACGTTTTGCGCGTTGTTCATCAACTTTTGCAGCTTCATCATCTATTATAACTTTACGTTTCACATAAGTTCGTTTTTTACGAACTTCTACTGCAACTGATTTACTCTTCCCATGAGAACCCGCTAACTTTAATACACTAGTCGATTTTCGCTTAAGAGTAATTTTATTTACTTCATTACTTGCAGATGATTCATCAGGACTATCTGATGCAACAGGATGTTTTGAACGCAAAAAGTCCAATAAAGAGGATTTATCTTTATCACTTATCATTGCATCAGCATCGTTAAGATTAACGCCAGCTTCTTTTAATTGAACTAACAATCTTTCTACATCAGTGCCAACAACATCAGCAAATTGTCTTACAGTAACATCTGCCATCTAATTATATTCTCCAAACCTAAACATCATTTTAAGTAATTTTATTTTTTTAATTTTCAGACGACTCATCCGCAAACCAAGGTTCGCGAGCAGTCATAATTAATTTTGCCGCTTGTTCCGAATCAAGATCAGTTATTTCTAATAGCTCATCAACTGCTTGTTCAGCCAAATCTTCCATCGTAATAATGCCTTTTGCAGCCAGTTTATAAGCAAGATCTTCAGTTATACCTTCCATTGCTAATAAATCTGCTGCCGGTTCAACACCAGTTTTTTCTTCTTCAGAAGCAATTGCTCGTGTTAATAACACATCTTTCGCACGACCACGCAATTCTTCAATCATATTTTCGTCAAACTCTTCAATTTCCATCATTTCTGCAATGGGGACATAGGCCACTTCTTCGATACTAGTGAAACCTTCCTGTACCAAGATAACAGCAACTTCTTCATCAACATCCAAAGCATCCATAAATACTTTTTGACTCGCATCTGACTCAGCTTCTTGCTTTTCATCAGCATCCGTTTCACTCATGACATTCAGTGACCAACCTGTTAATTCGCTCGCGAGCTTAACATTTTGTCCACCGCGTCCAATCGCTTGTGATAGTTGATCTTCTGAAACAGCAATATTCATAACATTATTGTCTTCATCAACTACGATTGATGTTGCTTCAGCAGGTGACATTGCATTAATAACAAACTGCGCATTATTTTCATCCCATAATACTATATCGATTCGTTCACCAGCTAATTCATTTGAAACAGCTTGTACTCTAGAACCTCGCATGCCAACACACGCACCAACGGGATCTATTCGTTCTTCTGCAGTACGAACAGCTATTTTTGCACGACTGCCTGGATCGCGCGCAGCCCCCATAATATCAATTATACCTTCACCAATTTCAGGTACTTCAATTTTAAACAATTCAATTAAAAAGTTAGGATCGGTTCGACTAACAAATAATTGTGGTCCACGTGTTTCCGAGTGTACATCTTTTAAATAACCACGAAGCCGATCACCTGTTCGAATCGATTCTCTAGGAATGACATCTTCACGGGCTATAATGGCTTCAGCATTATTACCTAAATCCATATAGATGTTGCCACGCTCAACTCGTTTTACAACACCCATAACCAACTCACCAACTCTTTCTTGATAAGTCTCAACAACTTTAACCCGTTCAGCTTCACGCACTTTCTGAACAATAACCTGCTTGGCTGTTTGCGCCGCAATACGGCCAAATCCAACAGATTCTATTTCATCTTCAGTAAAATCACCAATCTCAATTTCAGGCTCATCTATTTGAGCTGCGCTAATTGTAATTTGTTGATCAAGATGTTCCATTTCATCATCAGCAACAATTTCCCAACGTCTAAATGTTTCATAGCTACCAGTGTCACGGTCAATGGTAACTCTGACAATAACATCGTTGGTATAGCGTTTTTTTGTAGCAGTAGCTAACGCAATTTCAAGTGCTTCAAATATGATACCTTTATCAACACTTTTTTCATTTGAAACTGCCTCGACTACAAGTAATATCTCTTTATTGATATCTTCTTGCTTACGAACAACTACTTTTTTCTTTCTGGCTGCCATTACATTTTCACTCTAAAGTAAGTCTAATTATGATTGATTTTATTCATTAAAATTTGGGAATTATATTTGCTTTATCAACTTCATCTATCTCGAAGCTAACTTCGCTTTTAATATCCTCGCAAAATATAAAGATTCGCGAACCCTCAATGTGGCTAATTTCACCTTTAAACTTTTTTTGCGTTCCAACTGCTTCGCGTAACTTCAGTTTAATATTATGCCCAATAAATTGTTCATAATGCTTTAACTTAAAAAGCGGTCGCTCTAAACCAGGTGAAGATACTTCAAGACTAAATGCACCTTTAATTGGCTCTTCAACATCTAATATCCCGCTAATTTGATGGCTAACTGCGCCACAATCATCAGCATTGATACCTTCTAGAGAATCTATAAATAAACGTAGAATCGAGTGTTTGCCTTGAGAATGATATTCAATACCGATCAAATCATAACCAAGTGCTTCAACAGCAGGTTCTAATAATTCTGTTAGTCCTACGGGTACCCGCACAATAAAACCCCATACATTTTTGGTGACACAATTCTGTATTACCCAAAACCAAAAAATGAGCCACTGGCCCACTTCTACACAACTAAAAATAATCAAGCGATTATATCACCTTAGATGATATTTAGCCAAACTATTACACTAATTTAATACTACGTCACTCTATTCCATGCAGAATACTAATTTGAAGATCATTATTACTAGAGACCTTCGGATGACGTTTGACTATTTTTTATTCACAATAAAAAAGGTTTAAAGCAGCTAACTTTAAACCTTTGAATTTAATACAAAACTAGTCACAATTTTGTCTCAATAAAAATTGGTAGCGGGGGCCAGATTTGAACTGACGACCTTCGGGTTATGAGCCCGACGAGCTACCAGGCTGCTCCACCCCGCATCGAGAGCGCGATTCTACGCTATACCCAATACAAATGACAAGCTGATTAGCTATAAAATTTAAGTAAATATGCAATTTTATTTATTTTTTTCTATAAAACACGTATTTTTCAAAAATATCAAACATTACCATAAATTTTCATGAGGTTTGGCCGATTAATACTTCACAGTAAAGACAGAAGACTATGTTTGTGTTTTACTAATTATATACCGCCTCACATTATCGGCTATATTCAAGTTAAACGATTTTTATTAGATAAAATGCAATCTATCGCAAGTTCTCTGCAATATGCAATCGTTATAAAGCTTTTATCGTGATTTAGAAATGTAAGTCTTTGATTTTTATATGGTATAAATTGGCACAACAATTGCAGAAGATAATCAAATATTTTAATAAAAATTTCAAGGAGTTGTAAGTATGAACCAAACACGTAGAAGCTTTCTGCGCACCGGAATGGCTGCAGGATCAGTAGCCATTGCTGTTGGAGCGGGTTTATTAAAACCTAGCAGTGTGCTCGCCGTATGGCCCAAATCAGCCTTTACCGAAAAAAAGATGGATAAAGCCTTAAGTATTCTTGTAGGAAGCTCAAGCCTTTCAGATAGTACAGAAATTACAGTTGATGCTCCTGATATTGCTGAAAATGGCGCTGTTGTTTCAGTTACCGTCCAATCAACTTTAGCCAATATAGAAACAATATCGATATTTGTTCCAGTTAACTCAGCACCATTATGTTCAAGCTATACATTATCAAAGCAATCTGATGCCTTTATAACAGGCCGTATAAAGATGGCAAAAACATCCGATGTTATTGCAGTTATTAAAGCTGGCGGTAAATTACACACCGCAAAAAAATCAGTCAAGGTTACTATGGGTGGTTGCGGTGGTTAAACAAGCATTTATAATTTTGCACATAAATAAGAATTGATTGAGGAAAGACAAATGGCTAAAAAGAAAATGAAAATTCGCAGCTGGATTGATGGTGATAAAGCAAAAGTAAAAGCTATTGTTTTTCATCCAATGGAAACAGGCTTGCGAAAAGATAAAACAACAGGAAAGGTAATCCCTGGAAATTATATAACTGAAGTTAACTGCTTACATAATGGTAATAACGTTTTAACATGTTATTGGGGGCCTGGAGTATCTAAAAACCCATTCATATCATTTAGCTTTAAAGGCGCTAAATCCGGTGATTTACTTAATATTTCTTGGGTTGATAATAATGGTCAAAAAGGAACTGGAGAAAGTAAAATAAAATAGATTTTACTCCATAATTAAATACAAAAAAGGCATGAATAAAAACCATGCCTTTTTTTGAATCTGGTATTAATCAATAGTTTGCACCGGTTTTATCACAAAGAAAGAATCATTTATAAATTTCGTGCAAAAAAACGGGTGTCGAAACACCCGCCGTTATGTTTTAGTCTTACAACATTAAGGCTTAACGTATAAATACCCTTTTTGTTGTAAGTAAGCTACATGAGCGACACCAGAAGGTATAATTTCTGCATTTTCATTAATTTTATTTTTATCAATTTTTTTACTTCGAATCGTGTTTGCACAAATTTGAAATTTTACGCCTCGATTAGCTAAAGTAGCAATCATATCTGTAAAGTTATACACCTTTCCAGTTTTTTTATTTTTCTTACCCATCGCACCATCTACCATTGCGAAGGCTCCAGAGCTATGAGTCACTACAATAATTTCAACATTTTTATCACCTAAAGCATTTAAGTGGTTTTTAACATTTCGTAGAGCACCCGTTGCAGTGTGGATATTATTAACATGATAAACAACTTTCTGTTTATCATAGCCATTCTTTGCAGTACCAGCGCTTGCAGTAGTCGCGCCAAATGCCATTATTGTAGAAGCAGCTAGTAAAGCGACCATTTTTAAAAATTTCATCGTATTTTCTCCTAGTAAAAACCAGATATTATAATTGTAGTACTTGCAAATAATAGAGCAAGTATCATTCCATAGTTATCCATCACGCCATTAAAAATTTTATTCCATTAAAACTCATTAAGTTACAACAAATAAACGGTTTTGAGTTATCAAACCAAATATAGTGTTGTAATTTTTCACCTGCAGATTGCATATTAAACTCAATTTAGACTGCAATTTACACTAATTCTTCATCATATTTACGTAATTTACGCCACAAAGTAGTTTTATCAATTCCAAGAATTTTTGCAGCTCTATTTTTTTTGCCTTTTAAACACCGTAATACATGATTAATATACTCTTCTTCCAAATCAATTAGAGAAACAAAGTGTTGTTCTGAAAAATTAAATGCGTTACTTTCTTTTTGTTCCGATTCGTTGTCACTTATCCCCCACTTTAAAATCGGTGTATCCGCTAAAATAACACATCTTTCAATAGTATTTCTTAATTCACGTACATTACCAGGCCAATTTGCATTGCATAAATTTTTTAATGAAGCTGAATCAAAGCCCTGTATATTTCTTGAATAACGAGCAGAAAATTCTTGTTCAGTTATTTCTACTAAAGCGGGTATGTCTTCTCTTCTATCCGCTAAACAAGGTACATAAATAGAAACCACATTTAAGCGATGATAAAAGTCATGACGTAGTTCTCCTAACGCAACCATTTCATCCAAATTACGATTACTAGCAGCGATAACCCTAATATCAATTTTTTTAGATTGAGTAGAACCCACTTTTGTAATTTCTTGATTTTCAATTGCACGCATTAATTTCACTTGCATCTTGTCAGAAATATTACAAATTTCATCTAAAAAGAGTGTGCCACCATCAGCTTGTTCCATTAACCCAATTTTGCGCTGTGTCGCACCAGTAAAAGCTCCTTTCTCGTGACCAAATAATTCACTTTCCAATAGTGTTTCACTCAATGCACCACAATCAACAGCCACATAGGCTTGATCTTTTCTAGAGCTATAGTCATGTAGCGCTCTAGCAACTAATTCTTTTCCAGTTCCCGAATCACCAATAATAATGACACTACAATTAACTTCAGATACTTTCTCAATAGTATTAAACAACGTTTTCATTACCGGTGTATCACCAATCATACCGTAACGATTCCGTTTTTGTCTAATTCGTTTTTTTAATAAATTATTCTCATGAGTTAGTTGCACTGATTTCAAAATTCGCTCAACCATTAAATGTAATTCTTCAAACTCAAATGGTTTTTTAATAAAATCAGATGCCCCCCGCTTCATTGCTTCCACTGCATTTTCAACTGATGAATAACCAGTCATAACCAACACCGGAATATTTGAATCAATTTGCCTAAGTTCACTAAGTAATTCAAAGCCATTCATACCAGGCATTTTTAAATCTGTTATTATTATATCAGCACTTTCTTTAGAAAATGCCATTAAACAATCATTTGCATTTTGATAGACCGAACAGTCGTAATCCGTATTTTCACAATTCCGCTGCATAACACTACAGGTAACTGAATCATCATCAACAAACATAACTCGTACTTTATTGGACATTAGTCACTCCAGGAGTATTTAGCTGGCTACGTTCGCCAAAAGTGAAATCTGATAGATGCTCTGTCTCCAAATTTGCATTATTTTTAGGTAACATAATATTTACTTCTATCCCTTGAGAATAGTTACTAAACTTACTATTTCGTTCATCATTATTATTTATTCTAATGACACCTTTATGATGTTTTATTATACCGTAACTAACCGACAAGCCTAAACCTGTGCCCTCACCTTCATTTTTTGTCGTAAAGAATGGATCAAAAACCTGATTAATATCTTCGATTTTAATCCCGCTACCATTGTCTATAATTGCTATTTCAATAAATTCATTTATAGTTGTAGCTCGAATACTGATAGATTCATTATCAGATGATGCTTGAATTGCATTAAGCAAAACATTTACAAAGACTTGTTGAATTAAATTTTCATCACCATCCATAGCCAAACCATCTTCAATTTCTATTTTTAGCTCAATATTTTTCTCGTCGATGCGATGACGAATTAATTGAATGGTTTCATTTAATAAATTAGTCATATTAAACAAACAATATTTCGGCTTATTTTCACGAGCAAAATTTAATATACCTTGAACTATACCTGCACACCGATGCCCTTCTTGCATTAACAACTTAAGGTCTTTCTTAGCCTGTAATGCTTTATCATCCAACGACTGTTCAACTAAGGATGCTAATGACATAATATTCATTAATGGATTATTAATTTCATGACCGATTCCTGCAGCAAGCTGACCGACCGATGCAAGACGTTCTGCCTGTCGCGCATAACGTTCGGCCTTTTCTTTTTCAAGTTTTGCACGTTCTAAACTTGTGATTAAATAATTAAATGCTCGCCCCGCAATTCCAATTTCATCAGTGCTCCGACCTTTATACTCAACAGTTCGATCACCATCAGCATATTTGGTAATAATATCTGCCAACATATGCACGGGCATTGTAAGTTTTACTGCAGCCCAAATAGCAATAACCACACTCACTACCATTACCGATATCAACAACAACCATATAGAATTACGCATTTTATTAACTGGCGCCAATATTATATCTGTATTCACTTCAGTAACGAGTAACCATTTAAATTTTAGTTTTGACTTAAAAGGAATAAAACTGCGGAAAAATAATATTTTATTATCGTCCAGTAATAATCGACCACTTATTGTCGATTTCATTTTTTGCCATTCATTAGCTGATAATCGAGAGGTAATTTTATGATCAAATTTAGTTTGATTAGAAAAGCGAAACTCGCGTTCATTATGAAATAAATAGATACCATCACGTAATGGATCTTGTTCATTTAATTCAACCATATAGGTTTTACCAGGATAACCGCCCATAGCAGCTTCTATGGTCTTATCAAAACGAGTTCCCCACATATTAACTACAAGCATACCTTCTAATTGCTCTAGTTCATCTTTAAGCAATACCGAATAACGCATCATAGCGGGACAAAAATCCGCACCTGGAGTAACTTGACCTAACTCAAAATCAGAAACTGAAACTTCATTACTCGCCTGCAACGCACGTTTAAAAAATAGTTTATTTGACTGATCCGCTACATATAATCGATTTTTTGTTTTATCTTCGTGAATAGCTTCAATTGATTTCCCCTCTTTAACTTTTACCAAAGTTTTACCATTAGGCGCAATAAACCGAATTGCTTGTATGCTCGGTAAAGCATGTTGGTAGTTTAAAAAGAAACTCTCTAACTCATCAGCATGGCGCTGGTATAGCGTAGTATTTGGACCACTCACACTAGAGGCAAATGCACCTAAAGCGGGTACCCGTGACAGCCCTTTTGCTATCGATATTTGTGTATTCAATAATGACGTTAATTCGGTAGACATTTTATCTAATGCGGTATGAACTTCTGCATCAGTTCGAGCCGTAAGTTCTTTTTCCATTGCGGTTGAAACACCAAATAACAAAACAAGTAACGGCATAGTCGTAACAAGTATTAGAACTAAAAAAAATTTGGTCTTTAATGTCATCGTGGTATCGTCAAAAAGCCTGCATCATGCAACCATTATTGACATATAAACACTACATCAGCAAGATAAATCGTAATAAACTTAAATCAGTTTATTATTATATACTTATGCTTAGGTGATATAATTGTATTATGCAACCATTGTATCCAGAACATTGATAAATGCATTATTATTCATCATGAAATAAGTTTGGGAAAGTGATTTTTGATAGGACACTGCATCACCTAATATAGCGTGATGCATGTTATCGATAAAAGAATGGAAATTTCAGAAAAGACTTTTAATCTTCCGTCGTAAGATTAGTTAGACACTAAATGCGCTTATGCAGATCATCATTAACATTGTTGGATAGATACCGATAGCAAGTACTGCAAATGCATTTGAACTCAGTAACAAACGCATATCAGTACTCGCAACAATTTCATCGGTGGTATCAGCTTTATCAAAATACATTATTTTAATTATTCTTAGATAATAAAATGCACCGACAACAGAAAATAACACAGCTACCGCAGCAAGCCAGGTTAAATCAACAGATACGATTTCTTTTAATACAAACCATTTACTCCAGAAACCCAAAAATGGTGGAACCCCTGCCATTGAAAACATAAAGATGAGCATTACAAAAGCAAACCAGGGGCTACGTTCATTCAGTCCTTTAAAGTCGTTTAACTTATCGGCTTCAAACCCGGCTCGACTCATAAATAATATCATTCCAAAACCACCCAGCCCCATCACAACATAAGCGATTGTGTAGAACATCGAGGCAGCATAACCGAGCTGCGTACCACTAATAACACCTAATAGTAAGAAACCAACATGTGATACCGTTGAGTACGCTAACATACGTTTTAAATTAACTTGAGCAATAGCAACAATATTACCAATAGCCATCGACATAATGGCGAGTAAGATCAGAATATCTTGCCATTGAGAATGTAACGGCCCAAGTGTATCAACCATCAAGCGAATTAACATTGCAAAGGCTGCCACTTTTGGCGCTGTACCTAAAAATATGGTTACTGCCGTTGGTGCTCCATCATAAACATCTGGAATCCACATGTGAAATGGCACTGCACCAAGTTTAAAAGCAACACCCACTATCAAAAATACAATAGTAAATGCAATAATTAATTTATTTTCAGACTGGACAAGACTTTGACTAATTTCAGTCAAGTCCAAACTACCACTAATTCCATAAAGTAAGGACATTCCGTACAACAGCATGCCAGATGCTATCGCACCTAATATAAAGTATTTCATAGCAGCTTCAGTTGCCACAATAGAATCACGGTGTAATGCGACCATAGCATAAAGACTCAAGGACATTAATTCTAGACCGAGATATATCGTCAGTAAATTATGAGCTGACACCAGAATCATCATTCCCAAAACAGCGAATAATGCTAAAACAAAAAACTCGCCTTTAAATATATTTCGAGCTCGTAAGTATTCTTTTGAATATAAAAATACCGTAAAAGTACAAATGAAAATGACAATTTTTAAAATATCACTCATTTGATCATGCACAACAGTATTATTAAATGCATACACCGCTTCTGTTGTTGGTAGCGCTAAAATAATAAAACCCGCTACAACGAGCGTGAACTGAGATAACATATACGTAATCCCACGGTTTTCTTGTGACACGTATAAATCAACCACCATTATAATGCAGGCCATTGATAGTATGAAAATTTCAGGTAAAATTTGAAATAAATCAAGTGTTTCAAATGTATAGGTCATTATTATACTCTTACTTTATAATTTTGATTGTGTTACTTGAATAAGCAAATGGTTTACCGACGCATCCATTACTTCTAGAAGCGGTGCGGGATATAAACCAAAGCCCAATACCATTATGGCCAATAAACTTAAAAACAAAAATTCTCGCTTATTAATATCCGTTAGTTTAGCTACATTATCATTTGCAACCTCACCAAAAATGACACGTTTGATCATCCATAAGGTATAAGCTGCACCAATAATTAATGTAGTTGATGCTATTATCGCATACCATATATTCGCTTTAAACGAAGCCAATATAACCATAAATTCACCAACAAAACCTGATGTACCCGGTAAGCCGGCATTAGCCATTGCAAAAAATACCATAAAAGCAGCAAACGTTGGCATGGTATTAACAACACCACCATAATCACTAATTTGCCGACTGTGCATTCTGTCATACAAAACGCCAACACATAAGAACATCGCGGCTGAAATAAATCCATGTGAGATCATTTGCACCACTGCACCCGATAACCCAAGTGCCGCTCCTGCTAATAAATCCTTGTTTTGCATAACCGCATTCGTATCCGATATTTGGAATACAATGAAGAAACCTAAAATCACAAACCCCATATGAGCGATGGATGAATACGCAATTAATTTTTTCATGTCTTTTTGAACAAGCGCAACAAAACTAATATACAAAATTGAGATTAAAGCTAAGGATATCATTAACCAGTCGAGTTCATGACTTGCATCCGGCGCAATGGGTAATGAAAAACGTAAAAAACCGTATGCGCCTAACTTCAACATGATTGCGGCTAAAATTACTGAGCCACCTGTAGGTGCCTCAACATGAGCATCCGGTAACCACGTGTGTACTGGCCACATTGGAACCTTTACAGCAAAAGCCAATAAGAATGCTAAGAAAATGTATATTTGTTCATCTAGGCTCAGTTTTACATTATGGAAAGCTTCAATCGAAAACGAACCTGCTTTTGAATATAAGTATAAAAATGCGACGAGCATTAATACTGAACCGATAAATGTATACAAGAAAAATTTAATCGTAGCATAGACGCGACGTTCGCCTCCCCATACTCCAATAACAATAAACATAGGAATCAACATTGCTTCCCAGAAGACATAAAACAATGCAGCATCCATTGCAGCAAATACACCAATCATCAATCCTTCCATAATTAGGAAAGCCGCCATGTATTGTGCCACTCGTTGTTTAATTACTTCCCAACCCGCAATAACAACAATCACAGTACTAAAACTGGTTAATATTATCAGAGGCATAGCAAAACCATCCACACCTAGCGCATAATTAATATTAAAGGCAGGAATCCATGGTGTTGATTCTACAAACTGCATTGCTGCTAAAGCAGAGTTAAAATCAATATAAAGCAGAAGAGATAACGCAAAAGTGATTATTGAAATGCATAATGCGAGTACCCGTGCCTCCATTGCATTTTTATCACTACCAGTGGCAAGCACCAACACACCGCCCAAGATGGGTAGCCAAATCACTATACTTAATAGAGGCCAATCGGCAAACATAATTATTACTACCTTATAATTTTTTTAATTAACTATTACTGTAAATAACAAAATACCCAACCAGCGCAATTAAGCCGAAAATCATTACAAAGGCGTAATGATATAAATATCCTGTTTGAATATAACGAACCATTGATGACACAATACCAACCGTTTTCGCTGTTCCATTAACTAGAGCACCATCAATAATTTTTACATCACCGACATTCCATAACAAACTGCCAATTCCACGACAAGCCCGAGCTACGTAGGTTTCATTAAACCAGTCAAAATAATATTTGTTATCAAGAATTTTATACACAAAAGATAACTTAGATTGGAGCATTTCAGGAATATCAGGCCGTTTCATGTAAAAGAAATAAGCCGTTGCAACACCCGCAATAGCAAGGTACACCGGTAATCCCGTAAATCCATGTAATACCATTTGAATCGGACCATGATAATCTTTTGCTAATGCACCGAGAACATCATGCTCGGGCAATACAAAAATTGCACTACCAAAGAAGTCGCCAAATGCCATGTCACTGACAAAAATGTAACCTATTACAACCGATGGAATGGCTAATAAAACTAGCGGTAGAGTAACCACCCAGGGTGGCTCATGCAGGTGTGCTCGGGTATGTTCGTCCATACGTTCTTTGCCGTGGAATACTAAAAAGTACATCCGAAAACTGTATAAAGCAGTAATGAAAACGCCAATTAAAATACTAATATACGCGAAACCAGAACCCGGTAAATTTGAATGTCCGACGGCTTCTATTATTGAGTCTTTTGAATAAAATCCAGAAAAAAATGGCGTTCCAATAAGTGCCAAAGATCCAATTAATGAAGTTATCCAAGTAATTGGAAGGTATTTACGCAAGCCACCCATTTTTCGCATGTCTTGTTCATGATGCATCGCAATAATAACCGAACCTGCACCTAAAAATAATAATGCTTTAAAAAAGGCATGTGTCATTAAGTGAAAAATACCTGCAGCATAAGCTGAAGCACCTAATGCAACGGTCATGTAACCAAGTTGTGATAATGTTGAATATGCTACAACCCGTTTAATATCATTCTGAATTAATCCTAAGAAACCCATAAACAGTGCGGTAATGGCACCAATAACAAGAACAACAGTCAATGCTGTTTCTGATAATTCAAACAACGGCGACATTCTGGCTACCATGAAGATCCCAGCGGTCACCATGGTTGCAGCATGTATTAGTGCCGATATTGGTGTTGGACCTTCCATTGAATCGGGTAACCAAACATGCAGCGGTACTTGAGCGGATTTGCCCATTGCGCCAATAAATAAAAGTATACAGATTACAGTCAGAACCGACCACTCCCCGAACCACGGCACTACAGTAATGGTTTTATTAATAACAGTATCGGTTGATGCAAATACCTCGACATAATCCAAAGTACCAAAGTACATTAGCACACCGGCAATACCTAATAAAAATCCGAAGTCACCTATTCTATTAACTAAGAATGCTTTCATATTCGCAAAAATGGCGGTTTCTTTTTTATACCAAAAACCAATTAGTAAATAAGACACTAATCCAACGGCTTCCCAACCAAAGAACAACTGCATAAAGTTATTCGACATTACAAGCATTAACATTGAAAATGTAAATAAGGATATATAACTAAAAAATCGCTGGTAACCAGAATCTTCACTCATATACCCTATGGTATAAATGTGTACCATCCACGATACAAATGTCACCACAACCATCATCATTGCGGTTAACTTATCGACCATAAATCCTACTTTAAACGAGATACCACCGGTTTCGAGCCAGACATATAAATCTTCATTAAAAGTAGCGCCATCAAATACGACTTGTTTAAAAATTAGTATCGATAATAAACACGATACGCCAACACCAATAATAGTTACCCAATGTGCCCCTGAGCGCCCAATGACTTTGCCATAAAGTCCGGCAAGTATTGAGCCCACTAATGGCGCAAGCACTATCATTATTAATACTGTTTTCATGTCATCAAACATGTTTTAACCTTTTAATGAGTCGAGATCATCGACATTGATCGACCGTTTATTTCTAAACAGTACTACCAGGATAGCCAACCCTATTGCAGCTTCTGCTGCTGCAACCGTTAAAATAAAGAATACGAATACTTGGCCTGCGGTATCATCTAAGAAATGAGAGAACGCAATAAAATTTATATTCACCGACAGTAACATTATCTCAATAGCCATTAAGATAATAATTAAATTTTTACGATTAATAAAAATTCCAGCCAAGCTAATACAAAATAAAATAGCCGAGAGAATCAGGTAGTCAGACAACTCAATCATATTATTTTCTTTCCTCTGATTTCATATTAACCATGCGAATTCGGTCGTTTCGCTGTACTGATACTTGAGCATCAATGTTTTGATGTCGGGTATTGGGACGCCGACGTAGCGTTAATGCTATTGCTGCAATAATAGCAACTAACAAAATTGCAGCGGCTATTTCAAACTGATAAACATACTTGGTGTATAACAACATGCCTAATTCAGCAGTATTATTATAATCAGCCGGATGGCTATTTAATTTATATTGGCTATTGCTCCAATGCTCTGGTAATAAAACATAGATCATCATACCGGCCATAAGAATTGCAAACCCAATTCCAATCGGTAAAAACTTCATAAAACCTTGTTTCATTCTTGCTATGTTAATGTCAAGCATCATCACCACAAATAAGAACAAAACCATCACAGCACCAACGTAAACCAGTACTAAAACAATCGCCAGAAACTCTGCCTCTAATATCATCCATAATGCCGAACATGCAAAAAAACTAAGCACCAAGTACATAGCGGCATATACCGGATTTCTAGTGGACATTGAGCTACCAGCACTAAAGACTAGTATCGCGGCAAACACATAAAATATAATTTTTTCTATTCCCATAATTTTCTACTTAACGGTAGTTAGCATCCTTTGAACGAGCAGCGGCAATTTGTTCTTCATATTCATCACCAAATGCTAAAAGTTTTTCTTTTGTTAGATACAAATCTTCACGAACTTCACCGTGATATTCATATACATGAGTTTCAACAATGGAATCTACTGGGCACGATTCTTCACAGTAGCCACAAAAAATACATTTTGATAAATCAATGTCGTATCGCGTTGTTCGTCTTGTACCATCTTCACGCATTTCAGAATCAATGGTAATTGCCAAGGCGGGACAGACTGCTTCACATAATTTACACGCAATACAGCGCTCTTCACCATTAGCATAGCGACGTAAAGCATGTCGACCTCGAAATCGCGGTGAAATGGGTGCCTTCTCTTCAGGATACTGAATGGTAAATTTTCTTTTAAAAAAGTAACGTCCAGTAACTGATAAGCCTTTAAATAACTCTAATAAGAACAGACTTTTAAATATTCTACCAATTTGACTCATTTTATAATTGTCCCAAAGCTACTGCTGTAGCATCTGCAGTAGCCACTTCGCTAAACCATGGTGGAGTATTTGTTAATAATAATAATGCCACAACTAACAGCCATACGATCGTAATTGGAATAAATACTTTCCATCCCAAACGCATGATTTGATCGTATCGATAACGTGGAAAAGTTGCACGAAACCATAAAAATAAAAATAAGAAAAATGCTGTTTTGAGAAATAACCAATGAATACCATCACCGAGTAATGCACCAATGACGGGTAGTGAGAGCACAGATTCAGATATCCAACCTTGAAACGGAGATAACCAACCACCCAAAAACATTAATGTCGCTAACATCGCGATAATAATCATATTGGCGTATTCCGCCAAAAAGAATACCGCAAATGCCATTCCAGAATACTCTACGTGAAATCCAGCAACAATTTCCGACTCGCCCTCTGCCACATCAAACGGAGCACGGTTAGTTTCAGCAACACCGGCAATAAAATAAACCACAAATAATGGTAATAGTGGCAACCAAAAGAAACTCAAGAAACCATATTCACCACTTTGAGCCGCGACAATTGCACCCAAGTTCATGCTTTGTGCTGCAATTAGAACACCAACTAAAGCAAAGCCCATTGCAATTTCATACGACACTATTTGAGCCGCTGATCGTAGTGCACCTAACATTGCATACTTAGAATTTGACGCCCAGCCAGCGATAATAACTCCGTAGACACCCAATGACGTAACAGCCAAGACATATAATAAACCCGCATTAATATCAGCTAGCACTAAATGTGCATTAAATGGTACTACCGCCCAAGCAGCTAATGCAGTACCCAACGATATCATTGGAGCAATAATAAATAAAAATTTACTCGCATTTGCAGGAATAATGATTTCTTTAAACATCAATTTAAAGGTATCAGCAAAAGGTTGAAACAATCCTTTTGGGCCAACTCGATTTGGTCCAATACGTGATTGCATATAGCTAATAACTTTACGTTCAAAATACGTTAAGTACGCAACACATAAAATTAGAGGGCCGATTATAATTACAATTTTAATCAGAATTTGCACTACGACATAACTGTCATAAAAATTCACGATAGGATTTATTATTGAATCAATCATTTAGGAATCCGTTATGCTTTACTTAATTCAATTGACCCACTAATTTGGGACAAACCATTTGTTGCTTCCATGCCAATTGGTGTTAGCACGCAGTTATCCGGAATACCGTCGTCAATAACAACGGGCAAAACAACCTTTAACTCGTTTTGAACCACCACGGCATTATCATCATCCTTCAACTGAGCAGTTTTTGCAGTATCACTATTGATATAAATTGCCGCCGGAACAGCATCCTCGGTTTGTTGTAATGCTAATGCACGTCGAACTAGGCCATCAACACCATATAATGGTGTATACGCAATACGGGTTAATGAACCATCACTTGCTGGTAAAGATTTTGGACTTTGCCAATGTGATTCACCAGATGCTTCATTAACTTTCATTTGTAACTCATCACGAACATTTTCACTGCTTAGATAATCAAAATCATCAACTTTAAACAAATTACCGAGCACTCGTAACACTTTCCATCCAGGACGCGAATCGCCTAATGGTGTCACACTGCCGTTAAAGCTTTGCCATACGCCTTCAATATTAATAAAAGTGCCTGAAGTTTCAGTGAAGGGTGTTATTGGAAGTAACACATCAGCATAATTTTTCATTGTATCCGTGACAAAGCTTGTCATGTTCACCACAAAATCAGCATTGATCATTTGAGTTAAAGCTTGTGCTGATGAAATACAATCTAACTCTGGTTCAAGCCCTAATAAAAAAAATGCTTTGCGGCCTGTAGATAACATTTCGGCGGTGGTCAATCCAGTTGGTAAATCAGGACTTGTATTATGTTGTCCTGCCTCCAAGCGGTGTGGTACACAACCAGCAAGCCATGCACCCGAGCTATTAGCACCTTCTGTTAAAATACTGAGATTGGCATTACACAGTTTTGCTATCTGTGTAGCAAGAGCTGTTAGAACTGAATATTCAGCTTGATTTAGTGCTTGAGTACCCACCATAACCGCGGCGCTTTCTGCATCTAATAATGTAGTGGCGATATCGTTATGCCGTTGTTCAACTTTTACTTTCTTTATTAAATCATCAATTCCTGCATCAATTTTTAAGTCTGTTGATTTATCAATAACTGCTTTTAAAATAGCAGCTAGTTCAATGGCACTATCAGCAGGACCACAAATTATTTCAGAATTAATCGGGAAATTTAAATCATAGTCACAAGTATTTAACACCATTACTTGAGCATATTGTTTCGTTGCTTTTCGAATTCGATGTGCGATCATGGGTTGATCTTTTCGAATATTAGAACCGATTAACAATATTGCATCTAATGTATCGATATCTTCTAGCTTCATTCCCAAAGAAGGAAACAACTCAATATTGTCTTGCAGTTCAAAGTCACTCTGCCGTAAACGATGATCAATACTATTTGATCCCAGCGCGCGTGTGAGTTTTTGTAATAACACCATTTCTTCTACAGTTGCAGTAGGTGATACTAAACTACCAATGGACTCTCCACCGTTTTGCTCGATAACAGTTTTAATACCTTCAACTGCATAATTAAGTGCTGTTTGCCAATCGACTTCCTGCCAGTTATTACCTTGCTTGATCATGGGCGCCGTTAATCGTTGCTCATGACTCAGAGCTTCATAGCTAAAGCGATCACGATCCGATATCCAAGACTCGTTTATTGACTCATTATCTCGCGGCAAAATACGTTGAACTTTATCTCGGCAAACTTCAATTGATAAATTACTACCGATACAATCATGAGGTGAAACACCATTAATTTGAGTGTTATCCCAGGGACGTCCGTGAAAGCGGTAGGGTTTTGACGTTAAAGCACCAACAGGACATAGATCAATAACATTTCCGGACAATTCCGATGACACTGCTTTTTCAATATAAGTTCCAATCTTCATGAACTCGCCACGGCCGGTTGCGCCAAGTTCCATGATTCCAGCAATTTCCTGTCCAAACCGGACACAACGCGTACAGTGAATACACCGTGTCATGTCAGTAGATATTAATGAACCTAAATTTTTATCAGGCACGACACGTTTGGTTAAATTAAACCGTGAACTACTTTTACCGTAACCCATTGCCACATCTTGTAACTCACATTCGCCACCTTGGTCACAAATAGGACAGTCAAGCGGATGGTTTATCAATAAAAATTCCATAACACTTTTTTGAGCCTCAAGCGCTTTTACTGATTGAGTAAAAATTTTCATGCCTTCAGTGACTGGTGTTGCACAGGCGGGCATTGGCTTTGGTGCCTTTTCAACTTCAACCAAACACATTCGGCAATTAGCTGCTACTGATAATTTTTTATGATAACAAAATCGCGGAATCGTAATACCAACTGCATCAGCCGCTTGAATTACCATGCTGCCATCTTCAGCTTCGATGGCTTGACCATTAATTTCTATGTTGACCATATTTACAAATTTATTTTAAGAAAACCATTAATTTAATAACCTGCATGAATACCAGTGCCTTTCATACAAGTCCCATGAACAATGTGATAATCAAACTCTGTTCTAAAATGTTTTATAAAACTTTGAACTGGCCATGCTGCTGCATCACCCAAGCCACAAATAGTGCGTCCTTCAATTCGATTGGCTACATCATTTAATAACTCAATATCTTCAGGTACACCATGCCCATGTTCAATGCGATGCATCATTCTCGCTATCCATCCAGTGCCTTCACGACAAGGTGTACACTGACCACAAGATTCTTCAAAATAAAAGTGCGATAACCGAGCTAATGCCTGAACCATACAAGTTGAATCATCCATCACTATCACTGAACCAGCACCTAACATTGTTCCTGCTTTTGTCAGCGAGTCGTAATCCATATTGACATCCATCATGATACTGCCAGGAACTACCGGTGTTGAGGACCCGCCCGGAATAACGGCCTTTAATTTATGACCATCACGAATACCACCGGCCATTTCAAGTAACTTGGAAAAAGGTGTTCCTAGCGGTACTTCAAAATTACCGGGCTTATTAACATGTCCAGAAACACTAAATAATTTAGTACCACCATTATTCGGTATGCCTTGTTCCATAAACCATTGTCCCCCTTTTTCTAAAATCACGGGTACAGATGCAAGGGTTTCGGTATTGTTAATGGTGGTTGGTTTTCCAAATAAACCAAAATTCGCTGGAAATGGCGGTTTGTAGCGAGGTTGACCTTTTTTGCCTTCAATCGATTCGAGTAAGGCGGTTTCTTCACCACAAATATAAGCACCGGCGCCAAGATGATTAAACATGTCAAAATCTATTCCGGACTCTAAAATATTATCGCCAAGCAAGCCGGCTTTGCGAGCTTCTTCTAGTGCCGCTTCCATTCGTTCATATGGCTCCCAAAACTCACCTCGAATGTAGTTATAACCAACGGTTGCATTAATGGTGTAACCCGCAATTGCCATGCCTTCAATTAATTGATGGGGGTTATAGCGTAAGATATCACGATCTTTACAGGTGCCGGGTTCACCTTCATCAGAATTACAAACTATGTATTTTTGTACTGGAGCTGTGCGCGGCATAAAACTCCACTTTAAACCAGTTGGAAAACCAGCCCCACCTCGTCCGCGCAATCCTGATATTTTTAACTGTTCTATAATTTCTTCAGGTTTGGTTTTTTCTTTTAATATTTTTTTCCAAACTGAATAACCACCCACTTTCAAATAATTTTCAAGCGAGTACGGCTCATCAAAATCTAATGTACGGAAACAAACTTCGTTTGCCATTATTGCAACCCATCCATAATTTTGTCTAAAATTTCAGGCGTTAGTTTTTCATAATACTCATTTCCTATCTGACACATAGGAGCATTAACACAAGCACCAAGACATTCGACTTCTTTTAATGAAAATTTCCCATCGGAAGTTACTTCACCCATTTTAATTCCGAGTTTTTGCTCTAAATGATCAACTACTTGTTTGGAACCACAAAGCAAACATGAAATATTGGTACAAACACATATTTTGTGTTGTCCTACTGGATTCATTTCATACATAGAATAAAATGTAGCGACTTCATAAACTTCAATCGGTTGCATTTCTAAATATTCAGCAACGGCATCCATTATATCCGTCGTTAATGAACCGCCATTTTGATCTTGCACTATACGTAGCGCCGCCATGACTGCGCTACATTTTTGATCATCAGGATATTTACTTACCCAAGCATCAATATCAATACGCGACGTATCTGAAATGAGATCTAATTTACTTTTAATTTTCTTTCGTGAAGAGATCATCTATCTATTTCTCCAAACACAATATCCATAGTTCCTATAACGGTTACGACATCAGAAATCATATGCCCAACGGTCATTTCATGCATAGCCGCTAAATGAGGGAATCCTGGCGCACGAATTTTTAAGCGGTATGGTTTATTAGCGCCATCAGAAACCAAATAACAACCAAACTCACCTTTTGGATGTTCAATAGCGGTGTAAACTTCACCAACAGGTAAGGTGTAACCTTCGGTAAATAATTTAAAATGATGGATTAATGATTCCATGTCATCTTTCATTTCGGTACGTTTTGGTGGTGCTAATTTATGATCATCGAGCATCACAGGACCAGGATTTTCTCGCAGCCACTTAGAACACTGTTTTATAATTTTATTGGATTCACGAAATTCTTCCATGCGAACCAAGTATCGATCATAACTATCGCCATTAACACCTACCGGAATATTAAACTCGAGTTTGTCATAGACTTCATAAGGTTGCTTACGACGGAGATCCCACTCAATTCCCGAGCCTCGTAACATCGGGCCAGTGAATCCTAATTGTAATGCCCGTTCGGCTGTTACTATTCCGATATCAACCGTACGCTGTTTCCAAATTCGGTTATCGGTTAATAATGTTTCATATTCATCAACTAACGGATCAAATCGGGAACAAAAATCATCGATAAAATCCAATAATGAACCGGTTCGATTTTCATTTAACTGTGCCGCTTTTGAGGCTTTGACAAATTTAGTTGCAGCAAACTGTGGCATTTCATCCGGTAAATCACGGTACACGCCACCTGGACGATAATACGCTGCGTGCATTCGCGCACCAGAAACTGCTTCGTACATATCCATTAAATCTTCACGTTCACGAAATGCATACAAAAACATCGTCATTGCGCCAACATCGAGTGCGTGAGTTCCAATCCACATTAAGTGGTTTAAAATTCGTGTAATTTCATCAAACATCACTCGAATATACTGAGCTCTAATGGGTGGCGTTACACCGAGTAATTTTTCTAAAGCTAAAACATAACCGTGTTCATTACACATCATTGAAACGTAATCAAGGCGATCCATATACGGGATACTATGATTATACGGTTTACTTTCAGCTAATTTTTCAGTTGCACGGTGTAATAATCCAACGTGAGGATCAGCCCGTTGCACTACTTCACCATCGAGTTCTAATACCAGACGTAAAACACCGTGTGCCGCAGGATGTTGCGGACCAAAGTTCATTGTATAGTTACGAATTTCGGGCATCTATTTTTCCTGTTCTTCTGCTCTGTCTAGATAACGGTGATCGTCACGAATCACTTTTGGTTGCGTTATGCGTGGCTCAATTGAAACAGGTTCATAAACCACGCGTTTTTTAGTTTCATCGTAACGCATTTCAACATTACCAATTAAAGGAAAGTCTTTACGAAATGGATGTCCAACAAATCCATAATCAGTCAATATTCGCCTAAGATCAGGATGACCATCATATAGTATGCCAAATAAGTCAAATGCTTCACGTTCAAACCAATCCGCACTACTCCACACATTAATGACCGAGTCGATGATTAATGAATCTTCTTCAAGATACGTTTTCACTCTAATTCGGTGATTATTTTTAACGGATAGTAAATGATAGACCGAGGCAAAACGTGGCTTGTCCCATCGTCCATCTTGATGTTCTAGATAATCAACACCGCACACGTCTATAAGTTGATCAAACAAAAAATCGGGCTCGTCTCGTAACAGTGTACAGACTTTAATAAGATTTTCTTTTGATACAATTAACGTAATTTCGTTAAATTCACTAATGATATCTTCAGTTAAATCAGATAAGCCGTAACGAATTAATGAAGCTAAATTTTTATAATATTCAGACATATGAATTCTCGTTAACGTGCGATTGTGTTAGTTCGTCGTATTTTCTTTTGTAACTGAATGATGCCGTATAACAGTGCTTCAGCCGTTGGCGGACAACCAGGAACATAGATATCAACGGGAACAATTCGATCACAACCACGAACAACTGAGTAAGAGTAATGGTAATAACCACCACCATTGGCACATGAGCCCATTGAGATAACCCAACGCGGTTCAGCCATTTGGTCATACACTTTACGAAGAGCCGGAGCCATCTTATTAACCAAAGTACCCGCCACAATCATCACATCTGACTGACGAGGGCTTGGACGAAACAATATCCCCATACGATCCATATCATAACGTGATGCAGCGGCATGCATCATTTCAACTGCACAACAGGCTAGGCCAAAAGTCATAGGCCATAATGAACCCGTTCTAGCCCAATTAATAAGAGCATCCGCTGATGTAGTCACAACACCTTTTTGAAGTACGCCTTCTATTCCCATTCGAGAGCTCCTTTCATCCATTCATAGATGAAGCCAATAACTAAAATACCCAAGAATATAAGCATTGAGACAAATCCGAACATGCCGATTTCTTTCAACACGATTGCCCATGGAAATAAAAATGCAATTTCTAAATCAAAGATGATGAATAAGATAGCGACGAGATAATATCGAACATCGAACTTCATGCGAGAATCTTCAAATGCTTCAAAACCACATTCATAAGCCGAAGTCTTTTCAGCATCGGGTTTACTCGGCCCCATCACGAAACCCACCGAAACAAGAATCCCTCCGAACGCAAATCCGACAATCAAAAAAATTAATATTGGTAAATAGTTCTCAAGCATAATTGGAACATAACCTATTGTTTTTATTATGTAAATCGTAACAATTTAATAAGCTACAATAATTCATAAATTATTGAACTTCTCTGTAGATGCCAGTCTAGGCTACTCAAGTTAAATGTGTCAAGTTTGAGTAAAACCAAATACTTGTTAAATTTCATGAACTTACATCGCTTTTTAGGGGTATAAAAAAGATTGCTGCAAATAAAAATGAAAATTTGCTCTCTTTTAGTCTGTTAATTATTTAATTTTCAGTCAAATCCGATTTTTAAACACAACAAATCATCATCATTACTTCAATTAAATAACGCTATTGGATTTCTTCAATGTAGGTTCGTGCAATGGGAGTTTGAACATAAGATTTTTTGCCGTTTATCTTAGCCCAAAAATAATAATATCCCTTATCGGCTTCTGATGTGACTTTACCACCTTCGATAACCCAAGATTTCACGTGCGATCCATCAGCATAAGTAACCCGATAATTACCTTCAAGCCAGGTCACACCTAATCGTGAAACTTTGTTTTGCTGTTCTTCAGTACACGACAATAATGTACCCACTATAGCAAAGGACATGACAATTAAAAAAATGTTCTTCATATTTATACCTCGTAATAAATGTATTCAATATTGAACTAAAACCGTCATTTTAGATAGATGCTATTATTTCGGTAATGGCACACTAATTCAAGTAGAAATTAACAAGCTACCCCATAATAGTGAAACTACTGTATATGAAGCGATATTAGCACCACTCACTCACTTTTAACTTGACTTAAGTCAAATGTATATTAACAAACACCGGGTCATTAATTTAAACGATGGGTATATTTAATCTGTTTTTTTTGGAATGTTTGAAGGTTTACTTAGAATATAAATAATCACACTGAGCATTATAATCCCAATCATAATCACATATTGTATTTTAATAATTGTAAAAAAATAAATAACAATCATACTGGAACTAATCATTATCACTGCAAGAATTTTGGCTTGAACCGGAATCACTTTATACTCTTGCCACTGCTGTAATGGTGGTCCAAATATTTTATGAGTATATAGCCAGTCATGAAATTTTTTCGAACTTTTAGAAAAAGCCCATAAAGCTAAAATCATAAAAATTGTTGTTGGTAAAACAGGTAAAACTGCACCAATTAAACCTGTTATAAAAAACAACCATCCTAATGTAAAGTAAAAATATTTCATATTAATTTGTATCGGTAACCGCTAATTTATATTTATCAAACCATTAAATTTGAAATTTTGAAAATAAAAAGACATCAACATCCCATTTAGATTTTATATAAATACTCTTATTTTGTAATGAATAATCATAATGACATCATCTATCTGTACGAAACTGAGTAAAACACTTAACATTAATCGTTATAAACACCGCATAAATCAATTAATATTTAACAACCATACAATATTGTATAAGAATTAGTATAAAAACATGTAAGTTATTTCTTATTTTCTAACATTAAAAAAAATTGCCATACTATTAAAAAATCTTAATAGATGTTATCAAAAATCACCTCTAAAGTAGTACTCAGTAATTATAGCTAGGCTTAACAGCTGGATGCACAGCCCAAAAATAATTACACGCCTTGATATTCAAAAAAGGTATCCAATTAGATTATTTAGAAACAGGAGGTTTTAATGCTCGTTCAAGAAATTATGATTACCAATATACGTTCAGCGACAGCTGAAAGTAACATCCAAGAAATCGCGATGACCATGTGTTTTAATAAAATTAGTGGAATGCCTGTTGTCGATGCAGAAAAAAATATTATTGGAGTAATATCCGAAAAAGACATTCTCCGTGGCATGTATCCAAAGGTTGATGAGTTTATGGGTAGTGGTATGAATACCGGGCGTGCTAACTTTGAAGACATGGAGTTGGAATATTTGGACATTATGAACATGAAAGTTAAAGAGTTGATGACCCCGCATGTTTTCACGGTAAAACCGGATGAGCCAATTCTTCGAGCTGTGTCGATAATGTGTTTACGAAAGATTCGACGTATCCCCGTTGCCATCGACGGCAAACTTGTTGGTATTGTGAGTATGGGTGATGTACATAAAGCAATTTTTCAAAATAATATTAATATTACTCAAAGTATACCATTAGCTGCAACGGCTTAGGATTTGTCATATTACATTTAAACTACAAGAAACTGTTGTTTTATCAATTTTTTGCTTTGTAGTTTAAACTCGGCCACGAAACCGAGATAGCCCTATCAAGACTCGCAAAACATTTGCCATCCATGGCATGCTCGAGTGCCGCAAGGTGAATTGCGAAGCAAGAGAGGGCAACCTGGGTTGCGGCACACGGTCTTGATAGGGCTATCCCGATTCCGTATCCTATATTACCTTAGAATACGGAATTAATATTTGTAAGACAATATTGCTCAATGTCCCTGTCAATAACTAGCCTCCTTATATACTCACTGTATTTTGATTTTTACTGAATAACTTTTTTGACTCGTTTTTTAGAAGTTCTTATTATCTAGCTAAGCTTTCCTAATTAATTATTATCATTAGATTTTTTATTTTTAAAATTAACATACCCTCCTTGACATAAACTGTTAAAATAAATAATTTCAATTATTTACAACACGCATTTATATGTACAACAAGATAAAACAGTTACTACAGAATCCTTGGATCAAATACAGCCTTGAAATTTTAATTATTATATTAATTTTCTATTCAATTAAACTGTATAAACAACAAGATGTCGCACAAGGTCCGGCTCCCGACATTAACGAAATTTTTCTGTCAGGAGAACCCGCTAAACTTGCTAATTATCGAGGAAAATCGGTATTGGTTCACTTCTGGGCGACTTGGTGTCCGGTCTGTTCTTATGAAAAAGACAGCATTGAAGCCATAAGCAAAGACAATGATATTATTACCATCGCAATGAACTCGGGTGAAGCCATGGAGATTCAAAGCTATATGGATAAAAATAATCTTAGCTTTCCCGTTATTATCGATGAAGATGGTGTTTTAGCGCGACGTTATGGCATCACAGGCGTACCGACCAGCTTATTCATTAATCCACAGGGAATAATTGAATATACTGAAATCGGCTATACCACGAACTGGGGATTTCGTGTCCGCTTATGGTTAGCGGATCACTAATATTACTTAATTACCCGATAACACGGATTGTACTTTTTACCGGGTAGTTTCATTCTATGCTGTTCAACAAAGGAGGTTAATAATAAATCAACTGGTTCCATAATTTCAGCATCACCTCGAATTTCAAATAAACCGTGTTTTTCAATTGCACGAATACCTTCATCTTTTACATTGCCAGAAACCACCCCAGAGAAAACACGTCTCAGATTGGCCGCTAATAAATGTATTTCTTGATTTTTATGTAATGCCAAATTACTCATATTTTCATGAGTCGCTATAAATGGATTTTGAAACTCTTCATCAATAGTTAATAACCAATTAAAGTAAAAAGCATCGCCCTTCTCTCGTCTAAAGTCTCGTACCGTTTGCATTCCTAATTTCATTTCAACTGCGACTTGTTGCGGATCGTCAATAATTATTGTATACAATTTTTGTGCTTCACTGCCAAGCGTAACGGCAATGAATTCATCTATATGTTTAAAGTACTCCACAGAATGTTCAGGCCCTGTAAAAATAAATGGAAATGGAATATCTTTGTTTTTGGGGTGTAGTAAAATTCCTATTAAATATAGAATTTCTTCAACGGTACCAACACCGCCAGGGAAAACCACAATACCATGTCCGGTTCGAACAAAAGCCTCCAGACGCTTTTCAATGTCGGGTAAAATAACTAAATCATTAACTATCGGGTTAGGTGATTCAGCTGCAATAATACCGGGTTCTGAAATGCCTAAATATTTCCCATCTGAAATTCGTTGCTTCGCATGTCCAATAGCGGCTCCTTTCATAGGACCTTTCATCGCCCCCGGACCACAACCAGTACAAATATCTAATCCACGTAAGCCCATTTCATAACCGACACTCTTTGAGTAATCATATTCTTTGCGTTTAATGGAATGACCACCCCAACAAACAACAAAATTGGGTTCTTCCCGGATATTAAATATATTGGCATTACGCAAAATATGAAAAACCAAATTGGTAATACCCTCAGAGTCATTTAAGTTAAGCAAGGAGTCGTTTTCGATTTTATCACTGACATAAATCACATCACGTAAAATAGCGAAAAGGTGTTCATTAATACCACGAATCATTTTGCCATCAACAAAGGCATGGGCTGGTGCCCCAATAACTTTTAATTTGATGCCTCGTTCTACCGGGATTACCTGAATTTCAAAAGAATGGTAACGTTCCAATAATTCTTTACCACTGTCGAGTGTACTACCACAATTTAAAACGGCTAATGAACAATTACGAAACAAGGTGTACAAACCACCCTGACTGGTATCGAGAAGTTTCGCTACTTCAGATTTTGATAAAATATCAAGACGACCTTTAGGTGAAATTTGTGCATCTACAACTTCATATTTCATATTATTTTATTACCTAAATTTATTTATAGTTAAAGTATAATCAATAGAACATACTATATCTCTATTGCAAGCAGATTAAAAATAGACTACTCGCTAATTTTATGACACTAAAACGGAACTGAGTTATCAATAATCATATTTAATTCAGTTACAGGATGTTTAAACTCTATTACCGTTGCATGGAGTAACAAACGCTTGGATTTGTTCATGACATCATCAGAACCATAAAGTTCATCACCTAATATTGCATGACCTAGAAATTGCATATGGACACGTAGTTGATGCGTTCGACCGGTCTTTGGAAATAATCCAATTCGAGTTGAATTATTTTTTATATTTTTCGCTATAACGCTGTAATGAGTACAGGAAGGCTTTCCTGTTACAGGATCAATTATTTGTTTAGGTCGATTTGGCCAATCACAAATCAAAGGCTGATTGATTTCACCCTCATTAGGATTAACAATGCCATCAACTACTGCGGTGTATGTTTTAATTATTTTTTGTTTTGCGAATAACTCGCTCAGTTGTCGATGAACTTGTTTATTTAATGCTAAGACAATAATACCCGAGGTAGACATATCCAAACGATGCACAATTAGTGCAGTAGGAAAATCATCATTTACTCTTGAAACAAGACAATCTTGTTTATCTGCACCGCGACCAGGAACCGATAATAAGCCACTAGGTTTATTCACAACAATGATGTACTCGTCCTGATAGATTATATCAATTCCAGTATTCTCTGGGGGGGTATACAAAATCATACTACTGATAAATGGACATTTGGATAATTGTTTATTTGAACTGTATATTCAATTTAAATTATGTTTAACTGCTAAAATATAATAACAAATTATTCTATCTAGGAGCTATTCATGAATAAATTAATATTGTTTATCCTAACTGTAAACTTGTTGAGTCATTCTGCTGTACACGCAGCCGTAGCAGAAAAACAAATGTCAAAAGCGCAATTATGCGATTACGCCATTCAAGCACTTGAGCAGTTAATGCAAAAATCACCTCAAAGTAACAGTAAACCGGCGATAACAAAAGAACAGTGTATGGCTATATCCGATAAGGATATCGATGATGCTATAAAAAAGATGACTGAAACTGATGCGGGTAAATCCGGGAAAAAATAGTCAAGTTAGTGTTAAAAGACCATAAAAAAGCCCGTTATAAATAACGCGCTCTTTATTTATTATTCTTACAATCAATATTCCAAGCAGTAGTTGAGAACTAATACCAGCATAAATAATGGTGCCGAAGACTGGATTCAGTAATTCCAGTTAACACAATGAGTTATAGTGTATGATTCGCACATAATTCGTAATATATGCTGGAATCTGCCCAGCAATAAGGTGATTCTACTCGTAGCAGATCGGGAGTTTTCTCTAGTGTGGACTGCTGCTCTTTGGTGAGTTCATCAAGTAAATTCTTGTGCTGAGCTTTTAAATGATCTAGTTCAAAGTGTTTTTCTATGTCTTCTGATTGATGAGGAATACCAATAATTTCTATCCCTTCCACTACCTCACGATAAAATATCGTGTGCTTTCCTTCAAAATAACTTTTGTAGCCTTCCTTTATTTCATCTCTATCTGTACCTAATTTAAGATTATCCACTAGCCACTCAAAGCGATTGTATAATTTATTTGTGTAATTCTCTGCCTGGTTAACGCCGTGTTCTTCAATGCTATAATTAAAGATTTCTTCCATATCAAGTTCTGCTGATTGTGTAAGCTTATAATTTCTTGGCATTATACCTTGCCTTACCTTCTCTTATTATATCATCAGCCGTTTTTGTACTGAACTCACCTCTGTCTGCTTGTGCTTCACCAATAGCCAATCTAGCCCGTAAACGCTCTAACTTTATTTTTTCATATTCAGTAGCAGATATAACAACGGCAACAGCACGCCCTCTGCGTTCTATCGTTACAGGCTCACGTTGAGCTGTATCCATCAGTTCGCCAAAGTTGTTCTTGGCTTCTTTTGCGGCAATCGATTTCATAATAACCTCCTATAAAACATAACCTTATTTATTATAATAGCCATCTTGGCTACTTTGTCAATGCATTAATGAATATTCCATTAAGACTAGCCTGTTTCACCTCCACCTTCGATATTCTGATAGTGCTAAGGAATATTTTGGGACTTAACCACTTATTGATTTAAATGGTGATACAAAAGCCCCACCAACGGTGGAGCCATCCTTCTTATCAGCTACTTTGGCTTTACACGTTGAGTGAGTGCGGAGCCAGCTGCGGTTTTTGCTGCCTTACCAGCTGTTTTACTACGCAGAACCTTTGATGCTGCTGTAGCAGCACGTTTACTTGTCGTTTCATTCCTCTTCTTAGCCATATATTTACCTCATTTAGGTTGGATTTAGTTAAATAAGCAGCAATTTTCACTACCTATTTATATAGGCTGATCAAAAAAAGGGTCACAGACATTAAAAAATATTTTATTCTGTGTCCGAATGCTACGTTTACGTCCGCCTATAGTGATATCAAGGGGTACAATATAACCATGCAGAAAACAAATCAGGTTGAGGATATGGATAGCACTTACCTATCAAAAGAAGAACTTATTATGGGGATTAAGCTCCGTAAATATTCTTAAACTACAACACCCATGACATAGCCTGTATTTTAGTATCAAAGGTTTTTGATTTGTAATGTCCGAGTTTTCTGACCTCGGCAAGGAACTTCTTGCTTTTAAGTTTTCGTATTGTAGCCATTTAGCTTCTCCTCCCCCCACTAAGTGGGTTCGTAATTTCGTTCGTAATTTATTCGTAAAATCACACGAAATATGGCGAGCTATAGCTTTATATATAAAGTTTTAACCCACAGGAATCAAGACTAACTCATTGAATGGTAAGGAATAGCTGGAGAAAGCCAACTATGATAAAAATTAAATGGTGCCGAAGACTGGACTCGAACCAGCACAGCTTACGCCACTACCCCCTCAAGGTAGCGTGTCTACCAATTTCACCACTTCGGCATTAGGGTACTCTAATTTTGAGCAGGAGCAACTTGTTCCTTCGTTGTATCAATAGTTGCATTAGCACCTGCATCCTGAGGAATAGTACTACTACTCGGTGTGGTTACGGCTGAACTATCATTATCCGTTGTTGCTGGAACAGCACCCGGTATCAAGGTATCTGATTTTGGTGTATTTTGAATCTCAATTTGTTGTTGGGTGTCCGGTAAAGAATCAGTCGCACTGACAGGACCCTTAGTATTTGAGGTTACTAAAAAAGCAAGTGTCAAGCTTGTGCCAAAGAATAACGCAGCAATGATTCCAGTGGCTCGCGTGATAAATGATGCAGAACCTTGGCTACCAAAGACAGTATTTGAGGCACCACTGCCAAATGCAGCTCCCATGTCAGCACCTTTGCCTTGCTGGATGAGAACCAAACCTACCAAGCTAATTGAAAGGAGAACATGAATGATTAAGATTACGTTATGTAACATGGAATTTTTATATCCGTTTTAAACAAATTAATAATTAAAATAAGGTTTTTACGCTTTACCAGCGCGGCAAATTGCCAAAAAGTCATCAACCAACAATGACGCGCCACCAATCAAACCGCCGTCAATATCATCCATCGCAAACAGTTCAACAGCATTACTGCCCTTGACACTGCCACCATAAAGAATTTGGACTTTCTCAGCAATGGCTTTATCTTGCTCTGCAATCAAGCCTCGTATAAATGCATGAACGGCCTGAGCTTGTTCTGGAGAAGCCGTTTTACCGGTACCAATTGCCCACACTGGTTCATAGGCAATAACACAATCAGCAAGAGCAGCAATTCCTTCTAAATCGATCACAGCCTTTAACTGTCGAGCAACAACTTGTTCTGTTACTCCTGATTCACGTTCTTCGAGTAATTCCCCTACACAAAGTATAGGTATCATGCCAGCAGCCCGTGTTGCAGCAAATTTCTTGGCTACTAATTCATCACTTTCGTTGTAAATAGCACGACGTTCAGAGTGACCAATTATTACATAATCAACAGAAAAATCCTTCAACATTGAAGTAGAAATTTCACCGGTATAAGCGCCTTTGTCATTTTCGTTGACATCTTCAGCACCCAGAGCAATTTTACTGCCATCTAATTGGGACTTAACATCGGAGATATAAATTGCAGGGGCGCATACTGCGACCTGGCATTGCACATCGGCCATACCGGCTGATATACCATCGAGTAGCACCTTGATGCTATCGCGTGTTCCATTCATTTTCCAATTACCGGCTACTAAGGTTGTGCGCATATTTATACCTGTTTAATGACTGACGTGTAGATAAAACAAAATTAAGCGCGAAATAATAACCGCCAAAGACAAAAAAATCAATGACCTATGTAATATTGATGGAATTATTATGAAACTGGCTAGGTAATGTAATTTCGAGAAAAATTGATTTAATTATTGATAATTAAGATAATTCATCCGTGAATAAACTTAAAGTAAAATCTAGGACTGGGATGCCGAATTAATTCAGAGCAGAGCTGACCACATCAGCGAGTTTTTTTGCTAAATGCAGCACTTTATTATTATCCTGTCCTTCGACCATAACACGTATTAGAGGCTCCGTTCCTGAAGGTCGAAGTAAAACTCGGCCAGTGTCTTGTAACTCCACTTCAGCTTGTTTGACTGCGACTTGTATTGTTTCAGACTCATCTGGATTAAACCGCTCTTTAAGGCGTACATTAATCATGTGTTGAGGATATTTTTGCATTCCCTCTAATAATTCATGTAAATCTTTTTCGCTATTCACCATCGCGCTAAGGACTTGTAGTGCAGATATAATGCCATCGCCTGTGGTGGTTTGATCCAAACAAATAATATGACCCGACGATTCACCACCTAAAGTCCAGTTATTTTTATGTAACATTTCCAAAACATAACGATCACCAACATCAGCCCGTTTAAATTCAATATTTTGTTTGTTAAGAGCATGCTCCAAACCCAAATTACTCATCGATGTGCCAATCACGCCACCAACCAAGTTTCCTTGTTGCTGCCGATCTTGCGCAATAACATACAGAATTTCATCACCATCTACCTGGTTACCGTAGCGATCAACCATGATCAAACGATCGCCATCACCATCCAGCGCAATTCCGAGATCGGCATGATGCGCTTTAACACTGGTTTGTAACTGTGCAGTACTGGTTGCTCCACAATCTAAATTAATATTTAAACCATCGGGTTCATTTCCTATCGAAATCACCTTGGCACCCAATTCACTTAATACATGTGGTGCAATGTGATACGTTGCACCATTGGCACAATCAACCACAATTTTTAAACCATTAAGTTTCTTCTTACCATGATAAGTCGATTTACAAAACTCAATATAACGCCCCGCGGCATCTTCAATTCGTATTGCTTTTCCCAAATGTACCGAGTCATTGGTCTCAAGGGTCTTTTCTAATTCTGCCTCGATAGCTAATTCTACAGAATCATCTAATTTTGTGCCTTCGCTCGTAAAAAATTTAATACCATTATCATCATAAGGATTATGCGATGCACTGATTACGATTCCACCATGCGCAGACAAGGTTCGCGTTAAATACGCAATACCGGGGGTTGGCATTGGTCCAACTAAATGGATATCAACACCGGCACTCGATAAACCCGCTTCAAGAGCCGATTCAAACATATAACCTGAAATTCGTGTATCTTTACCAATTAATACTTTTGCATCTTTTACATTCGCTAATACCCGGCCCACTGCCCAGCCTAGTTTCAACATGAAATCGGGGGTGATTGGATGTTTACCAACATGACCACGAATACCATCTGTACCAAAATATTTCTTTTTCATAAAAGCGTTAACCTACTTATCTTAAGTTTGTTGCCTAAACAATAATTCAGCTATTAAATTTTGCAAGGCACTCTATTTTAATTTTC